>Ga0105047_10001548_pt1 | contig 41272 bp, 35 predicted proteins | sample MAT04_FD_78384 | JGI IMG/M metagenome (GOLD analysis project Ga0105047, IMG submission 78384) | Freshwater microbial communities from Lake Fryxell liftoff mats and glacier meltwater in Antarctica - MAT-04 (megahit assembly) | ecosystem: Environmental > Aquatic > Freshwater > Ice > Liftoff...
CCACGCGCCGCCACGCAGGACGCGAGAAGTGCCGGAACCCGGTCCGGCAGGATTACTGGAGGGTGAACTGCTGTAATCCCCATACCAGTCCGCCGTCCACTCCCAAACATTGCCGGCCATGTCATATATTCCAAAGGGGCTTTTTCCGCTTTCATAGCTGCCCACCTTGCTGGTATCACCCTTAGGCCCATCATAGTTGGCACGCTCACTGTTTATCACCTCGCCCCACGGATAGGTGCGCCCATCCGTCCCGCGCGCCGCAAATTCCCATTCCGCCTCCGTAGGCAGCCGCGCGCCGCGCCATTTGCAATAGGCTTTTGACATATTCCAATCAACATAGATCACCGGGTAGTTATCATACTGCGCATTGCCATAATAGTTCGGATGTGTATAGGATGCCTTGTCTCCCGGAGCAGCGCATCCACCGGCATCCACGCAGACCTTATACAGCGCGTTCGTCACTTCGTACTTATCCATATAAAAGGCTGCCAGTGTCACCTGGTGGACAGGCTTTTCATCACTAGAACCGCTCTCGCTGCCCATGCTGAAGGTGCCTGCAGCAATAAGCCCCATCTGCGCACCCTGCTGTGTGATCACGGCAGGCAAAGGTGTGGATGTGGCGGTCGCAACCGGGGTGGGTGTTAGAGTTGGCAGGTCAGTTATTGTTGGGGCGGTTGTGTTGGTTGGAAGTGACGTTACAGTTGGCGGAACAGGTGTGGCGGTCGGGGCCAGCGCTGCCAGCCCGCCCTGCGCCGCCCAACCGACAAGTAAGACCAAAAGAGTGATCCCAATCAGGGCTGCCGCGGCAGCGCCCCAATATTTCTTAAACCCTGCCTGGTGTGAACCTTCTGCCTGCGTTCCCGAAGCGAGCCCAGGCGGGGCTGATTGCGGCGGCTGCTTTGAAAGTTCTTGCGAAAGCGGGGCTGGCATGAAACTGGTAGGTATATCCACTGAATTCAATTCCAGAGTGGCATCCATATCCTCCACAGCCTGGGGCACAGGTTCTGATGCATTGTTTTCAATGGAACGAGGTGACTTTTCATCCAATCCATCCAGCGCACTGGCAAAGCTCCCCATATCGGCGTAGCGATCATCAAGGCTCTTCGCCAATGCCTTCAGCAATACCTTCTCGACAGCTTCCGACAAATCCTGCGTGAATTGTCTTGGGCGCGGCAGCGGTTCGGTGGCTTGTTTGAGTAGTATGGCGGCGGGAGTATCGGCTGTGTAGGGTTTGCGCCCAGTAATTAGTTCGTAAAAGACCACCCCCAGCCCATAAATATCGGCCTGTGGGCCAGCCTTACCGGTCCACTGTTCAGGGGCCATGTACTCGGGCGTGCCAACCCCCATGCCCGTGCCGGTCAACGCAGTGGCCTGATTACTTTCCAGTATTTTGGCAATCCCAAAATCGGTCAACATCGGTTCGCCGGAGCGTGTGATCAGAATATTGGAAGGTTTGATGTCCCGGTGGACGATGCCTTCGCTGTGAGCATATTCCAGGGCGCGGGCGACAGGCAGAATCAGGCGCAGGGCATCCTGCCAGAACATCGGCTTGCCCAGCTTTTGTTTAAGCGTCCCGCCGGGCATGTATTCCATGATCAGGTAGGGTGCGCCATCGTGTTCTCCAAAGTCGATCACCTTAATGATATGAAAATGCGAAAGCTTCGCCAGGGATTTTGCTTCGCGTTCAAACCGTTTTAATATCCCCTCCAGCGCTGCGGGGGGAAATTGATCGGTGCGAATGACCTTGACCGCCACATCACGCTCGAGGCGCGTGTCATAGGCCTTATAGACAGAGGCCATGCCGCCCTCGCCGAGCGGTTCGAGGATGTGGTATCGTCCGATGGAATGTCCAACTAAAGAGGGCATGCGCATTGCTCCATGAAAAAGATCTAAAATGATTTAATAAACTTTTCTATTACCAACTAAATGAAAATTAGTGCAGCACTCCCATTCCAGGAAGTGTCTTAATCGATGCTGAATTCTGATGCTGGTGCTAACACAGAAACTTACGGGGCTCTTGCGCCACTGGCACAACAAAAGCCAATAAAATCATATCGTAGATCAGGTGCGGCCATGAGACGGCCGGATACTACCAAGTCATTGGCAGAATGTTGAAGTTCTCGTCCCGCAGATGCGGCAGTAATCCGGCTCGCAGCAAGAAAGTTTTTCCCGCTCCGGAGGGCGAATGCAGCAGTACAATCCGCTCGGCGATCAAAAGGGCCGAGAGCGTGCGTACTTCGCGGTCACGCCCATATACGGCTTCCCCGGTTTCAAGCGAGCGCACACCTGCGTAAGGGTTGGGCGGCATTTCTTACTTGCCGCTGCGAAAGCTCTTCATCAATTCATTCAAAAATTCCTGCGAACTGCCCCAGAAAATATCAATATCCGAACTTCTGCCAAAATAATCTTCCAGATAAGTCCTTGCACCTTGCGGTTCCAGAATCAAGCCATCTTCCGGCTCCACTTGTGCCGCGATCTGCGCATACTGGCTGCGCCGGTTGCTGCCAGGTGAGGCCAGTATGCTGCGGTACAGCACCCGAAAATCCCAGGATTCGGTCTGGAAGCCCAGGAATAACAGGCTCGAATCGCTCAACGCCAGGCGCACTTGCTCCGGGATAATATCCTTGTTGCTGGTTACCCCGATCAAAAAGTCAAAATAATTGTCTTCTGTCAACACGATCGAATCAGGTTCATCCCAACTCCCGAACAGGTGAAAGACAATCGGATTGTCCGCTGTGGCTTCATCGGTTATTTCGCCCAGACTCTGCTCGATATACTCGTTCCATGGGCATAAAAGCGTGCGAGGCTTGCGCTTTGGTTCATCTTGCGCCGCTTCCAGCGCTGCTTCCAACAGAGTATCCTGGTTTGCAGTCACATAGATCGGCAGTCGAAGTTCCGCCAGGGCGCGGTAAGGGTCAAACTCATCCCGCTCGCGGCGTTTTGCACCCACCGCATTCAACAGCGCGTTTAGTTTGATATTCCCCTTCAGCATGTTTTCCGGCAGATCAGCCGCAAAACGTGTGCGCACCTGCTGGATCAGCACTTCCTCCAGCTCATCAAATGGAAAACGTGCGTCTTGCTGCACCGAAAGGTACTGTGCCACCTGTGGCAGTGATTCGCGCTCGTTCGGTGACATTGGGTATCGGAACTTCTCTGCCCACTGCCGGGCAATATCACGCATGGAGCCAAGAATCGGTTCCACCAGCCCTGGTCCAATCAGCGGTGTGCACTTCCCCTTTTTAATGTTGCGGATCATTGCAGGTAGTTTGGCCGCACCTTTGCGCGCATCTCCAAATCCCGGGGTGTACCACAGGCGTCCGCTCTTTAAGCGCATGAACAGCACTGGCACCCAAAAATCTTGCGCATCCCGCACCATGCCGCGCGCCGCGCTCATCGCACGGTCAATCTGGCCGTCCTGTTGCAGAGTGTCAAAAAACGCGGGTAGGAATTTTCCTGCCGTTGCCATGCTCAAGTTTGACTGCATGGCAATTACTGCCGGGATGCCAATTTCCACCAGGCGCGGACCAATCGCAGGCAGTGCTTCGCCGCTGCCTTTCCCGGCACTCTGACACGAAACCAATACCACCAGCCGTGGACGTTCTGGCAGTTCTTTCAGGCGCGTGACGAAATCGCTGCCTGTCACCTGGTCCAATTTCCCATCAGCGCCTTCCATGCACAGGATTGGCTGACCATTGGTGGCCAGGAAGCCGTGACATACCAGGTACAGCACATCCACAGGTTGTTTTTGCAGGGTAAAGACCAACTCGTTGAGCGTCCCCTTGCAAATGCTGAGCTCAATTCCATCCAGACCCTTCTTTGCAAGCTCCAGTTCAGCATCCACATCAATCGCAGCCAGCTTTTTGCTCGCCAGGTCCGACGGGTTGGAGACTACCGCCAACGCCGTCAGATTTCCCTTCGATTTCAAGCGCACAGGCCGCCAGTCCATACTCGCCAGGTAGCGTGAAAAAACGATGTTCTGATTGGTGCTCAGCGGGGAACTGTCCTGTGGGTTGAGCAGTGTTTCCCAGCGCAGACCGTGCAATTCCGGGGCGCTTGGGCCGATCAACAACCTGAATCTCAGCGCAGCATCCTGTGCTTGAGCGCCAGTCACTGCCTGAACAAAAGCACTTTTTAATTCCGGGCTGCTAAAGAGCGCAGTCGTCAGTGCTGCCCCGTATTCATCTGGCAGAACCTCACTCAGAGCCTTCAGATCAAAACTGACCTGGATCTGCTCCCCCTGCCCAAGTCGCGTTTCAGCATCGCTTTCTGGCAGGTTGAAGCGTAATTCAACGGCATAGGCCCCGGCTTCGTAACGGTGCAGGCCAAGCTCGAGGTCGGCATACTCGCTCATAAATACCCTCCCGATATAAATCGGACTATTCAGATGTTTTTTTTAATATCTTAACATGAATTTCGCCTTTTTCAATGACCAAGTTTTTACAACACAGGGCGAACGCATCTAATTTTGCCAGGATAAAACAAATCAGCTGGCGTGAAAGCAGGCGGCCCTCGCGAGCCGCCTGCTTCTTGATGACTGTTACAACTGCTTTACAATGGTTAGGGCAGCGGCAAGTTAAAGACACGCTGGATGAAGACCGCCATCTGGTCGCGTGACACGGCAGCGTTGGGGCAATAGTTTTTTACGCCACAGCCGGTCGTAATCCCATCGGAGTACAATTTTTCGATCCACGCGGCAGCGAAGGCATTCGCAGGCACATCGTCGAATACGGTGCCCAGAGCGGGCGGAGGCAAATATGTGCTTCCGTACTTGGCCCGCAGTAGAAATACAGCCATTTGCGCGCGCGTCACAATCTCGTCGGGGCAATACAAGCCAACTCCACAACCTTGTGTAATACCTTCCTTAAAGAACTGCTCTATCCAGCCGGCTGCCCAACAATTGGCTGGCACGTCTGTAAAGACCGCCCCGGTTGCCGCAGGCAGTAAATATGTTTTGCCATGTATTCCGCGCAGCAGGAATACAGCCATTTGCGCGCGAGTAACCTGTAAATTGGGGCAATAGACAACCGGGCCGACCCCGCAGCCCCCGGTGATTCCAGCTGAATAGATCGATTCAATGTAGCGCCAGGCCCACTGGATTCCAGGTACATCCGAAAAAGAGGAGGCGTGCAACTGTAATGTTCCACCCGGCGTACCTGGCAAACTCTTGCCAGATGTGCCTGAAAGCAGGCCATTCCATTGGGCAATTTCGATGTAATAAGTTGTTCCGGCACTCGCACTGAACCAAAGCCCGGATTGTGTCGTTCCTGCGCTATCATCGTTGCAGACCACGGGCGAGAGGCTGCCGCGCGTTCCGGTCCAGACAGCCAGAAGGGTATCGTAATTAGACCCCAAGGTATCGAGATTCACGTCTTGAGTTGCTGCAGGAGTGTAGGAGTACCATACGCTCGCAAGACCGGGCTTCAAATTGCAGCTACTGATCGCTGGGTCATCCACGGCAGTCGTGGTCCCGAGCGTGTTAATATCCGTACCCCGGTATGGAATAGAGGGGATCACTTTGGATGTATCGAAATTATCGGCAAAAAGTGGCAAGAATTCATACGCGCCGATGTCGCAAGCCGCTCCGTAAGGTCGGGCGACCCCGCGCTGGTCGGTGGCGGGCGCGCTGTTGCCGCACGTGCCAGCATCTATGGCGGGACTGCCCGCCAATAACGCATGCGTCTGGGTCAGTTCGGTGGCCAAGCCGCTGCCGCTAAAATTGAGCGCAGCCAACTGGGCAAGCGTATTGGGTTGGTTGCCGTCGGCGCTGCTCGAGCCGCAGCTCACGCCAGACCACAGGTTAAAGAGCAGGGTTTCGGCTGTTTTATACAGCAAACATTGGTCACTATTGGCTGCGAGGGCGGTATTCAACGAGAAAATGGTATTGACCATTGCCAGATGTGCAGTGGCGCCAGAGTCGTGCAATATACCTCCGCCCCCACCAAGCGCCTGGTTATTCACTAATGTGCTCTTCGACAAAGTGAGCTCAGCATTGAAGTTAAAAATCTCCCCGCCCAGGTTGGCGACATTGCCGGACAGAGTGGCGGAGTCGAGCGAAATGGTGCTGACTTCATTGAAAATGCCACCGCCTTTATCTGCGCTATTGGACGAGATGGTTACCTGGCTCAACGCAATATTGCAGCCCAAAAAACACTCAATCCCGCCGCCGAAAGTGCTGGCTGAATTTTGACTAATCTGACTGGTGGCGATGGTTCCCGTGCTGCCCTGGAAAGAAAGGGCACCACCCGAACCTATCAAGCTCTTGTTTCCCTGGAAGGTGCTCGTCTGAATATCAAGTGTGGCATTCCAAATTTTCATCCCGCCCCCGGCAGCCTGCTGGGCGGTGTTGTTCAAAACCTGGGTGCCACTCATGGTTAACGCCCCACCATAGAGGCTGATCGCTCCCCCGTACAGGATGGCACTGTTTTGGGTCAGATGGCTGTTGATCAAGGTCAGGGCCGTGTGTTCTGCGATAATCGCGCCCCCAGAGGTTGAAGAGGTGTTTCCACTGAGCGTGACATCGTTGAGTGTCAGGTAGGTGAGCCCACCACCCAGGTTCGGTTCGGCGAAGATCGCCCCGCCGCCGGCTGCATTCCCATTGATCAGCTTGATATGATCCAGTTCAACGCGCGCCTGCTGCGTGACGAAAAAGATGCGCGTGTTATCGCCGCCTGAAAGTGTGATCAGACCGCCGCCATCAATAACGCTGCCGTCTTGCAAGAATTTTTGGCTTGTGACTATAATGGTGTGAGGGTTAGGGCCGCAGTTGAAACTCAATGTGCCGCCGGGCGCAATTGCCCCAGGGTAAAGCTGTGCCAGGGCTGCATTCAGGGTTGCTTCGGTGCAACTGGCCGGCGTGCCGGTGCCAACCACCACGCTATCAGCATGGAAAAATCTACGCGGGCGGAAGGGTCCGGGGTGGAGGCTTGCATCGAGGCTTGCTCAATCAAGCCCAGCGCCTGGATCGAGCCAGAACCATCGGCGGCAATTGTCACCATTGCGGTTGAACCTTCGCCATTCGAGAAAGTGCGCCCGGCTGTCTCAATGGATGGAAAATTATCTGTCAGATTGCCGGTGGTCACGGCAGATAATTTGTAAGTCCCCGGCCCACTGTAAGTCCCAATACGGGTCAGCGCGACCGTTATTTTGTCTTTACCCGCCCCCAACATGAGCGGTAATTCCAAAATACGCGCAGCGCCACCTGCCGCCCACGCGGTACAATCATCCTTGGAATTACTGCCCATCCCGGCTGTGGCTTTCGCGGTGACAGAACCGCTGAGCGTGGAGGTCACACAGAATTGCAAAAATGGGTCGCAGTCCTACATGGCTGCCAGGCTGCTGGGCTCAGTTGCCACTGGCCGCGCTGCGCTGGGCGTTAGCACAGGGCCAGGGCCAGACGGCGATTGCGATAGCGGGCAGCCTGTGGTGGTTTTGGTGTCGGCGCGGGCAATTTAAATTGGGACAAGAAATGTTACAGGCTGCTTTGCAGCTTTCCACGCCAGACCTGCCTGCCCGAGCTACCGCCCTCAATGGCCTGGGAGCCATCCACCTGGCACTGGATGAATATGCCGCCAGCCTGGCCTACCATCGAGAAGGGTTGGACTTGCGTCACCAGCTTGGCGATGCAGCCGGTACCGCCACGGTATTGCACAACATGGGCTTGACGGCCTACATAATGGGCGATTATTCGCAGGCTCTCAACTGGTTGGATGAAAGCATCGCTGCCGACCCGCTTGCCGATCCTATGCAAGCCTGGGCGCACAAAGGCATCATTGCTCTGGATATGCTTGATTTCGAGCAATCCCGCTCCTGGCTGCAACGTGCCTATGAGTTGGTTATGCCGCAACCTGAAGGCTGGGCGCAGGCCTTTGTAATGCACAACCTGGCCGATGCCCTGCGCGAAATGGGGGAATTGGCGACCGCCAAACAACTGGCGCAAACCAGCCTGCGTATTTTCGATGCTCTGGGAGATAGTTACTATTTGCCCGATCCGCAATTGGTGTTGGCTCAAATTGCTGGCGATGAAGGTGACTATGTGACCGCCCTGGCGTTTTCTGACCTGGCCCTGGCGCAATACGAAGCCCGCCAGGATGTTGTCCTAACCACTTCAGCGCGGTTGTTTCAGGCTGAGTTGGCCTGCAAGATGCGTGAATACTCCGCGGCGGCAACCCATTTCGAAAAAACCCGCAAGTTGCGCCAGACGATTAAGCGCCCCTTGAGCCCGCGGGAACAGGCTCGATATACTGCATTGGCGCAGCCACTTCCTGAGGCCGCTGGCGCTGAAGCAACCAGGCTATAAGAGCGGCGCCTTCTGAAGCAGGCCTGGAAGGCCCGTTGATGGGGCGTTGCTCCTTAGCCCAGGGCTTGCCTGCCTGATATCTCTAAAACCACTACGAGAATTGCTGATGCTGTAACCTGTCAGCGGTTTTCAGGAAAGAGCAGCGACCAGGCGGCCGGGTCCTCTGTAAGCAGATCGAGGCCGTCGCGAGGCGGTCGGGGGCATGGATGGGCCCCAAACTGGAGGGCAACAGCAGCCGTGTCTGGAGAGAAAAAGGCGATTGTCTGGCAATGCAGACGGCCTTCTGAGTCATTTCTGGTAAATACTGCCGCGCAAGTTAAGGCAAGCAGATTATCAACCTGGCTGGCCTGCCAGGCTTTGATGGCCAGGGCGATTTTTTCGGCTGGTTCAAAGGAGAACATGGCATCTCCCAGATTCAGTGAATACCAGTAATTCATGGGGAAACCCTTTCAAATAAAGGCCGAGGGAGTGTTACGGTACGCAGACCGGGATGCGGTCTGGATTTGAGTTTGCATTCAACGCCAACCCCAGGTACGGGGATGGATCGTAGGTATTGTTTATATCCAACTCATTCTTAAAGCGACCCAGCTCATCATCGCGGACGACTGAAAAGTGCAAGTGCACTCCCACCGGGTTATTGGGATCGCCGGAATAATTGCCCTGGCGGCCAAGCACGGTTCCAACATCAATATACTGCTCATCCGTGCCGGGGGGAAAATCCGCAGATACGAAGGAGGTACCGGCGGCATCGGCCATGTGCGTGTAATACAGCCAGATCTGGTGCCCAGGGTTGAGCGGGTCACTGGGAACGCGCACGATCACTGAAGACTTCCATTCGGGGAGGCGGGTGAGGTAACCGGGGAAGGCAGAAATGACATCCATCACGTTCACATCAGTACCGGCAAAGATATCAATGCCCTGGTGGCGGTGACCCAGCTGGAAGGAATCATCCCATAGGTAGCCGATCATCCCGGAGGTGGGAAAGATGAAAGGTGCGCCGCCGCAGCGCGAACCTGCCTGCACCACCAGGTTCTGGTTGGCGGCCGGGTCGTTGAGATACTTCCATACGACCGGCGTACGCATACCGGCTGAGCGAAACTCCGATGTGAGAAAGATCGCCAGGCCTAAGAGCAAACCAACTACTAAAAATCCTACCAGCTTTTTTTGCAGCATAATGCCGATTATACCCGCGCGTTCGCCGGGTTTGCGCCCAGGGTGTTGACATTCATCATACTGATCATTAACCAAAAACTGATTTTTTTCTTGCTTATTTCCAACATCCAGGCAATATGATAAGGACATCACTTGAACCGTATAAACAAACACAAAAGGAAAATATCATGAGCTTCTACATCAGCACCACCCCTTACCATTTGGCCCGACGTTGGGCCGTTCGAAACGAAAACGTGGAAACCACCCACCCGCTGCCGGTGGACATCCGCGATGAAGGTGAAGAATTTGTACTGAGCGCGTATGTTCCCGGTCTGAAGGCCGAAGATCTGAACATTCAGGTTGTGGATGACGCGCTCTCGATTGAAGGTAAATTCAGCCAGCACGATGGCGAATACCTGATGAGCGAGCTGCCGGCTGGAGCTTTCCGCCGCACGCTGCGCCTGCCGGTTGCGCTCGACGGTGACAAGGCATCCGCTGCGATTGAGAACGGCATTTTGACGCTGCGCATCCCCAAAGCAGAGTCAGTGCGCCCCAGAACTGTTAAAGTCACTACAAAGTAAGCCGCACAGAATTTCGCAGAGACGCCAAACCCGGCGTCTTTGCGCGTTTAAGGTAAAATACCTGATAACCTGTTTGTGGAGAAAAGCCCGTGCGCGCTCGTTTTGCCTTTTTGTTGGTACTGATCCTATTAACTTCCTGCACCAGCGGTGTGCCATCAGCTGCTGGTGTAACCAGCACCCCGGCTCCATCCGCGACTCCCAGGCCGACTGCCGGACCTACCGCCACCCTGCCCGCGCCGCTGGTAATTCTCGTTGTGCCAGTAGACATGAACGAGGCGGTGTCGAAAGTTTACCAAAAGACTGTTTACGATCTGGCCCAGGCCCAAAGCTACCGCTTTGTGGTGCTGAACAAACTTAGCGCTGCCGATCTTGAGCCAGCCCTGAAAATCGTGATCGTGCTGACCGATGAAACGGAGATCAAGTCACTGGCGGCCGCCGCGCCCCAGGCGCAGTTTTTGGCGATCAACATCGCGGGCACCCAGCCGGGCGGCAATATCAGCGTTCTGGGGGGCGAAGCCACCAGTCTGGACAAAGTGGCTTTCATGGCTGGCTATATTGGCGCGATCATCACCCAGGATTATCACACGGGCGCACTGGTACGCAAAGGCTCGCCAGATGCCGATACAATCATCAACGCCATGCGGGCCGGTCAGCAGTTTTTCTGCGGGTTATGTAATCCGTATGCTGGCCCGTTTGAAGAATATCCCTTGCTGCAAGATATCCCTGAAGATGCGAAGCCCAGCGAGTACGGGGCTTACGCCGACATTCTGATCCGGCGGAAGGTGGATACACTCTTCATTCAGCCCGGTCTGGATGTGCCGGAGTTGCTGCAATACCTGCAGAGCGTGGGTGTGCTGATGATCGGGACGCAGACACCCAGCAAAGTCGTTAACGGCTGGGTGGTTACGCTGCAGCCCAATTACATCGAGGCGCTGCAGGCAGCTTTTCCCGAGCTGGTGGCGGGACAGGGCGGAAAGGCTTTCCCTGCGCCGCTATCTTTTAATGATGCAAATTCCGGTTTGTTTGGTGTTGGCAAGCAAAACAATGCCAGGGAAGTGCTGAACAACCTGCTAAAGGATTTGATTTCGACCAGTATCAAGTAAGTAAATAGGAAGAAAGGGTTTTTTGTGGTGCACGCTACGCGATACGATTTTGTTGAGGTTTACCAGGGTCCAATCCGTTAACATAAAAAAACAAAGCGGGATGTCTTGAAAAAGACATCCCGCTTTGTTTTGGGTGGTTGAATTTCTCTTATTTGCCAGGTGCGGCGCAGCGGAAGCCGGTGCGGTCATTGGCGGCACCCTTATAGGCTTCTGACTTGACATCGGCGGTCAGATCGGGGGCGGTGGCAAAGCCACGATTCGATACACGCAATTCCTTGAAGACATCCGCATAGGAACCACCGCGCAGGGATTTTTGGCCGCCATCCTTGCCTTTTGCGCCAACCGGGTTGGACACCAATGACTCAGGCATATTGTAGAAATTCCCGCTGAAAAAATCTGAAGTATATTCCCAGACATTTCCTGCCATGTCCAGTGCGCCAAACGGGCTGGCGCCTCTTGGGAAGGTGCCCACGCGGGTGGTATCGCGAAGCTGCTGGTAATCATAATTGGCAAGCGTGTTATCGGGGCTTTGATCACCCCATGGGAACCGGCGGGTGTCTGCATTGCCACGCGCGGCAAATTCCCACTCGGCTTCGCTGGGCAGACGGCGGCCCGCCCATTGGCAATAATTGGAGGCATCCTGCCAGTTGACGTAGATCACCGGGAAGTCGGTAAAATCCTTGTTTGTATAATAGTCAGGATGCGTGGCAGACTTTTCATATCGTGTAGGCTGGCACCCTCCATCCTTAACGCAGATCTGGTACATGCCATTGGTGACTTCCAGTTTATCAATCCAAAAAGAGTCCAGTTGAACTTTATGGGTGGGGCGCTCATCATTCTGGACATCACCGTCATAGCCGCCCATCTGAAATTCACCGGCGGGGACAAAAACCTGCACCATGCCATCGCCAGGTGCAACACGTTCGCTGCCAGCCTTGCCGCTCTCGACCGGCAGAGGTTCGTTAGTAGAGACAACCACCGGGACCGCAGTGGAAACCACAATGGGTGTCGGCGCGGCGTTGGCGCCAAAGGAACCGCAGGCGCTCAACAGCAAAGACAATGTGATGAAAACTGGAAATAGTTTTTTCATGAGTAATCTCCTCTTTTTGAAGTATATTGGGTTTGGCGGGATGCGCTCATCACCCATAAGTACCCCTGATACCCCTGACAACCTGGAAAATATTAGCGCCCAGGCTGGTATAATGCGCCATTCTTTATTGGAGGAAGCCGTGAAACTGGAAAATTTTGATGAATACCAGCGCGAATCACGCAAAACCTGGAACCTGGTGCATACCGACCATCCCATTGTTTACCCTACCCTGGGATTGGTCAACGAAGCCGGGGAACTTGCCGGAAAAGTGAAGAAGATCTTCCGCGACAAGGAAGGCAAAATATCGGAAGAAGACCGCCAGGCGCTTAAATATGAACTCGGCGACGTGCTCTGGTACATGGCCCAGATCGCCACCGAGTTGAATATTTCAATGCAAGAAGTGGCTGAAGCCAATCTTGAGAAGCTGTTTTCGCGCATGGAGCGCGGTCAGATCAAGGGCGAAGGCGATTACCGCTAGACTACCGCCAAAACATGAACAGGCTCTGGCCCTGTACCGCCAGATTGAGCGGGATGCCCATCAGGCTGGAAATAAGACCCACCAGCTGCCAAAAGAGCCCACTGACGACTGGCAGATACCAGAAAACCGCCAGAACGACCCACATGGAAACCTGGGCAAAAGCATCCATACGCTCGCGCCATTCGGGGCTGAGGTGCGGACGCAGCGCTCCGTAGCCGTCAAAAGGCGGCACGGGCAACAGGTTGAACACGGCAGCTGTGACCTGCAACAGCGCCAGAAAAGCGAGCGCGGGCCAGATACCACCTGCGCTGACCGGCGCAAAGCGCAGGACTGTTCCGAGTAAAATCGCCAGCAGCAGGTTTGAAGCCGGGCCGGCGAGCGAAACTGCTGAAACCCATTTGCGCGAATACAGGCGCCAGGTTTCTATATATACAGCGCCGCCTGGCAGTCCAATGCCGCCCAGGAGCAGGAAAACCAGCGGCAGCAGAATTGAATATACCGGGTGGGTGTATTTGATGGGGTTAAAGGTGAGATAACCCTTCTCGCGCACGCTAAAGTCACCCCCACGATAGGCGACTGCCGCGTGTGAAAACTCATGCAACGTCAGTGAGAAAACCCAGCCAATCACAACAACAATAAAAGTCATTTTTATCTCCAGGGGCTGATTTACAAGCGCGTCAAATCGAGTATAATGTCCTGCGTTGGGCGCATAGCTCAGTTGGTTAGAGCGCCTCGCTTACACCGAGGAGGTCAGGGGTTCGAGTCCCTTTGCGCCCACAAAGACAGGATGCCAGGCATCCTGTCTTTTATTTTTCTATAAAGGCTTTTTAGCGGGAATACCATCCTTGCGCGGATAGGCGGCGGGGGTGGCTGCGAATTTATCCACGACCACAAGATAGCGCTCATCCGCGACAGCGGGTAGCTGCACCCTGGTAAGCTGGCGCAGCCGCCCACCGAGCAGCTTGAAGGCTGTTTCTGCGGCGTGTATCTCGGCCGGGCCGCCCTCACCCTTTTGGGCGAGCATGCCTCCGCCGACTTTGACGAGCGGCAAAAGATATTCAGAGAGTACCGGCAAAGCCGCCACCGCGCGCGCAACAGCCCAATCATATTTTTCGCGGTGAAGCGGGTTTTGGCCAACATCTTCGGCGCGGGCTGTCAAAACTTCCACGTTTTCCAATTCCAATACCTGCAGCATGTGAGCGCAGAAGTTGGCTTTCTTGCCGACCGATTCCACCAGGGTCAGTTTCATGGTGGGGTAAAGCAGCTTGAGCACAAGGCCGGGGAAACCCGCCCCGGTGCCCACGTCAATTAATCGGCGCGGGGGATGTTCTTTCCAGGCCAGTGTGCAGGAGAACGAATCGAGAAAATGCTTGGCGCGGATACCGTCAGAATCGCGAATGGCGGTTAAATTAAATTTCTGGTTCCATTCCAACAATTCGCGCTCAAAAAGCGCCAACTGTGCCATCTGCCTGCCCGAGAGAGTCAGGCCAAATAACTGGTGGGCATCGCGAAGAAGTTTTTCCATTGCAAAAATTATACCTGTAAAAACTAAACGTCCATCACCCGTTAATGGCGATGAACGTTTTATTATTTTTTTAAAAAGGCTATTACGCAGCCGGGATAGCAGGGAGCGAGGACGGCGGAGTTTTGGGCGGGAAGAGCTTGCGCCAGAACCAGCGCAGCATGCGCCATAGTAAAGCCAGCAGGATGATGATCACCGCAGCGACGGGGATGATGAAAATCACCAGCCAGATGAGGAAGCTGGCAAAGCCCTGGAAGAAATCGACCAGCGACTGCACGGCATCACGCGCCACGCCCTGGGGCTGCCAACCTGCGATTTGAATGGGCTTGATGGTTTCTTCTGCTACGATGCGAATACTGACAGAGGATAAGGCAGAGGCCTGGTCGTAGTAATTTATCTGTCCTTTGAGCACTTCAATTTCACTCTGCACCTGGGTAAGCTGGTTGAAGATCTTCAGGGTGTCATCGGCGGTTTGCGCCTTTTGTAGAATCTCGTAGAGCTTATCAGCAGCCGCTTGTTTGGCCTTCAACTGGGATTGCAGATCGACATACTGGTCGGTCACATCCTGACCGACCAGTATGTCGATCTGGACTTCGATGGTATTGGTTTTGATTTCAACCAGGGCGGCATCCAGGTCTTTGGCTGGCACGCGAATGCTGATACTGCCTTCAGGTACTTTCTGACCACTATCAACATAAACCTGGCCCATGTTGGAAGTAACCACATAGCCGCCAAGACGTTGAGCCATTGCGCCGATTTCCAACATTTTGGCCTGCGGATCTTTGACTACGATGGCCAGATCGGCGTTTTGCAGGACAATTCGCGGCTGAGCCGGAACCGCGGCAGGCGCCTCGCCAGTATCAACACCCCCAGGGGCGGCAGAACCTCCGGACGCATCGAGACCGCGCTGGGCTTCCGGGGCATTGCCAACAGATGAGGGAGATGTTTGCATGGAAGACGGTGCAGCGGCCGCGCAGGCCGATAGTAATAGAGCGGCGATTAAGAAAATTATTGGAAGGTGTTTCATAGTATGCCTCCTGGGCAAACAAGGTTCCGGCGTATTCTGTTCAAAGGACGCAGCCGGACGTAGATTTGTTCCGTAAAATTAAGGGCTTTCCATATAAAACAAGAAGGCATGCAGCCATTAAGCTGCATGCCTTCTTGTTTTACCAACCTTCTGCAAGGCGCAAAGCGTGTTTTTCGGGGAGTTCGGCGGCGCGAATCCGTTTTTGAACGGATTCGATATCGTAGGCAACCCTGCGCGGTTCCCAGGTAAATGCCTGGGGGTCAAAATAACCGTAGGCCGAGCGGGGATCACGATCGCGCGGCTGGCCGACACTGCCGGGGTTAATAATGGCGCGCGGGGTGAGTTGAACCACTTCGCGCGGGCGCGGAACCATCAGCGAAACCAGGTCTTTATTCATGTCCATATAAAACATACACTGAATGTGCGAGTGTCCCACAAAACAAAACGGGGTGGCAAAAGCTTCAAAGTTCAAACGCGCCACCAGGGTGTTTAAAATATATTCCCAGACCGGGTCGCGCGGGCTGCCGTGCGCCAGGGTGGCATTTTCCCGCACCTGGGCATCCTGGGGCAGGTTTTCGAGCATAAACAGGTTGGCCGGGGTAATATTTTTCTTCTGCCAGACCATTGACCTGCGCGCTTCGGTATTGAACACCGCCGAATCCATCTGTCCCAGTACCGCCACATCGTGGTTGCCAAGGATGCAAGACAGGTTGGGGATCGTGCGCAAAAGCTCCACCACCTCGTTGGGATCCGGACCGTACCCGACCACATCCCCAAGACACCAGGTAGCATCCACCGCGCCAGCATCTGCCAGCACAGCTTCCAGAGCAGTTAAGTTGGCGTGCAAATCTGAGATCACTAAGACGCGCATATTACTCCAGGAGCGCAGCAATACGCTCAACGATGATTTGAGCCACTTCAGGCTTGCTCATCAACGGCAATGGTTCACGTTCGCCACCAGCATACAACAAGGTGATACGGTTTGTATCTACAGCGAACCCGGCGTCATCGGCAGAGATATCATTTGCAGCGATGAAACTGAGTTGCTTGGAAATCAATTTTGCAGCGGCATTTTCCAGCAAATCACGACTTTCTGCGGCGAATCCTACCACAACTTTTAATTTTTTCAGGTTTTCGCGCGCGCTCGCCACCGCTGCCAGAATATCAGGCGCTTCAGTCAATTCAATCTGTGGAATACCATCGCGCTTCTTTAATTTATGTGTGGCGACATGCTTGACCTGGAAATCAGCCACGGCGGCGGCCATCACCAGCGCATCGGCGTCGGCGCAAGCGGTCAGTACCGCTTCCAACATTTCTGCGGCGCTGCCGACTTTCAGCAACTGTGCGCCGACTGGCGGCAGCAGCCCGGTGGGATGTGAGATCAACGTAACCTGGGCGCCTGCGTCCAGGGCGGCCTGCGCGAGGGCATAGCCCTGCTTGCCGGATGAGCGATTGGTGATATAGCGCACGGGATCAATAGCTTCCTGGCTGCCGCCAGCAGTGACAACCAGCTTTTTACCGGCCAGCCTGGCTGTGCGCGCCAGAGCCAGGCGGATATGCCCGAGGATCTCATCCGCCTCGAGCATGCGCCCCTGCCCGCTCAGGCCTGAAGCCATCCGTCCAACGGCCGGGCCAGCGAAAAGGACGCCGCGCTCGCGCAAGATACGCACATTGTCCTGGGTGGCCGGGTGTTCATACATGCCAGCATCCATGGCCGGGGCAACCAGTGTGTCGCCCTGCATGGCAAGAGCGGTGATCGTGAGGAGGTTATCGGCCAGGCCATGAGCCAGTTTTGCGAGCGTATTGGCGGTGCAAGGCGCAATCACCAGTAAATCGGCTTTATGACCAAGGCCGACATGCAAAATATGTGCATCGCCACCCCAAAGGTCAGGCGAAGTGAAGGCTTTGCGGCCGGTAACGGATTGAAAGGTCAGCGCCGATACAAATTGCCCGGCGCTTTCGGTCAGGATCACATCCACCAGCGCACCCTGTTGGGTCAGCCGGGAGGCTAATTCGACGGCCTTGTAGGCAGCGATGGAACCCGTAACACCCAGGATGATTTGCTTGTCAGAAAAAATTGTCATATCAAATAATTATAATGCCTTCCCCCATCAGATTGGTCAATAAAACACAACCGTGTACCCCTGCATTTTTTCGCCATCATATTGAAAGCGCGCCGAAAAAATCTTGTCTTGCTGCAACCAGGGCATGAAGATCAGGTCGGATGGCCACAAATTCAACGCGGTCACTTCTTGATCCGCAATCCATGCCAGGCGGCCTTCTTTTGAATCAACCTGCTCTATGAGTTCACCGCTGAACCCGTTGGCGCTGAATACCCAGACGTACCAATCTTCTTCTTTAAAGTTGGCAAAGATCAACAAGCCGTTATAGCACGGCTGAACTATTTTTAAACCGGATTCTTCGAACACCTCGCGGATCACGCACTGTTCGGGTGATTCGCCGGGCTCCAGCTTGCCGCCCAGACCGTTCCATTTGCCAGCATGGATATCATTGGCTTTTTTTATGCGGTGAAGCATCAGTGTTTTTTGATCCTGACGGACATAGCACAGTGTGGCAAGTTTCATATTAATCACCTGGTATTTCTAAAACTTAATCAAAATCAATGCAGCAATCAACAGGCACAATCCTACCGCATTTTTTTGGCTTGCGGAAGGTAATTTCGCACGAACAGACCAAGGTTTTAAAAGAATGCACGGTAAGCTGAGTTAAAAAATATCCGTTCCCAATCCTCTCTTCATGCGGGGCAAGTGGACAGATCCAGCTTTGCTCACTAACTGTAAAAAGAGGCTGCAAAGACATCCGCATGTAGGTTTTGCAAGCGTGAAATTTGGCGGTAAAATTGAATTAATAATGGACTTGAATTGTCAACCTGTTTATTATCTTTATCGAAATAACCTGAATATTATTCTGATTTACTTTTTGCAACTATACAGGAGAAATTTATGCCAGCAGCTTCCGAAGATATCCTGGCCGTCATTCTTGGCGGTGGTCGTGGTACCCGGCTTTACCCACTTACCAAACTGCGCGCCAAACCGGCCGTACCGATTGCCGGAAAATATCGCCTGATTGATGTGCCGATCAGTAACTGTATCAACTCTGGCATATATCACATTGCTGTTCTTACCCAATTTCACTCCGTTTCCTTAAACAGGCATATCACCCGCACCTACCGCTTTGATACCTTCCATAGCGGTTGGGTCCAGATCCTGGCGGCTGAACAAACCCTGCAAAGCGAAGACTGGTACCAGGGCACGGCAGATGCAGTGCGCAAACAAATCCGTGAGATCATTGCTTCTGATGCAGCTTATGTGCTGATCCTGGCAGGCGATCACCTCTACAGAATGGATTACGCTGCAATGGCGAAATTCCACTGGGAGAATGATGCCGATATCACCGTGGGCGTTCACCCGGTAACCAAGAATGAAGTGCCTCATCTGGGCATTCTGAAGGTTGCGCCCGACCAGCGGATTGCGGCCTTTGTGGAGAAACCCAAAGATCCTAAAATACAGGCACAGTTTGTTAGCCGCGATGACCCGGAACGACCTTACCTGGCCTCGATGGGTATCTATATGTTCAAAACCTCGGTGCTGATCGACCTGCTTAACAACTTCCCTGATCACGATGACTTTGGGCATGATGTCATCCCCAACGCAATCCGCACGCATGCCGTCTTTGGCTACGCATTCAACAGCTACTGGCAAGACATCGGATCCATCCGATCCTTTTATGAAACCAACCTGGCTTTGACCCGCCCTGACTCGCCCTTCAGCTTCTCTGACCCCGAACGACCAATTTATACCAACCCACGCATTTTACCGGGTTCTTCTGTGGAAGACAGCACGCTGAAAGATGTTCAGCTTTGCGAGGGCTGCCGCATAACAAAGGCTGAGATCACGCATTCCACGATTGGCTTGCGCAGCCAGATTGGTCCCGGCACCAAGATCAAAGACACCATCATCATGGGCGCCGATTATTACGACAACCCGTCGATTAAGAGCACAGACGTGCCGCTGGGAATTGGCGCGAACTGCGATATTGAAGGCGCCATTCTCGATAAAAATGTCCGCATTGGCGAGGGAGTGGTGATCAAACCCTTCCCGCGCGGCACTGAAATGGATGCCGGCACCTGGGTGGTACAGGACGGCCTGGTTGTCATTCCAAAAGACACCACCATCCTGCCCCATACGCGCATCGCACCTTAGCCTACCAGCTTTCGACAATAAAAAAGCCAGTCCAAAGGAACCGCGAGGCCCTGGACTGGTTTTTTTCCGCCGATTTACAAAAAAAATAGCAAACGGAGTAGCAGATGGATTTCTATTGGCCCACTTTTTTGATTATCCTGCAATTGATCTTCCTGGAAGGGATTCTTTCCATAGATAATGCGGCCATTATCGGCGCGCTGGTTTCGCCGCTGTCTGACAAGGATGAGATTCCCTGGCCTGGTCCGCTGAAAAAGCTGGGCAACTGGATCAATCCGATCATAGGAAAGCAGCGCATAGCCGCGCTGAGGGTGGGCTTGCTGGGAGCTTATGTTGGGCGCGGCGCAATGCTGTTCATGGCCAGCTTTCTCATCCATAATTCGTGGATCAAGCTGATCGGGGCGGCCTATCTAATTCACCTGGCTTTTGATAGTCTCGAGGATATGTCTGGGGGCGGGAGTGAGGAAGATGGGGAAGGAAAACCAATTCAGACCAAATCTTTCTGGGCCACTGTACTGACAGTAGAACTGATGGACCTGGTCTTTAGCATTGACAACGTGGTGGCAGCGGTTTCGCTATCTAAAATGCTGTGGGTGGTGATGCTGGGCGTGGCGATTGGCATTTTAACCATGCGGTTTGCCGCCGGGCTGTTCAGCTATGCGGTGGAACGCGAACCAATTCTGAAACAGGCCGCATATATCCTGGTGTTGACAATTGGTGTGGAGTTGGTGCTTGAACAAGTTTTTGGGATCGTTTTCAGCGACCTGATCCGTTTTGGTATTTCAATTTCCATCATCCTGCTTTCGCTGGCATACGCACATATTAAACCGCTGCAAAAAATGCGTTTTGCATTGATCTGGCTGGGGCAGGGCATTAGAATTATCAACGAGCTGGTGGACTGGCTGCTTGCACCAGTGCGCGGAATTTTTGGCCTGATCGGCCTGGCACTGCGAAGGACAACAAGCACGTCATAAAAGCAGGGGCGCGGAAAACTTCCGCGCCCCTGCTTTTATGTATTAACGTGTTGTTTAATTTTCTTCTCCATCCACACCAAATGGATGGTTCCCAGGTGCATGGTGGGTAACTCAGCAATGTGGAACCCGAATTTTTCAAAATAAGCGGCGGTCGTGACCCGCGACATGGTGCCCAGGATACTGTAGCCTTTTTCACGTGCGCGCTGCTCCACATGTTCCATGAGCATGTGCCCAATCCCTTTATGGTGGTGTTCAGGCACGACCACCAGGTGAGATAAATGCCCGACATCCGGAGATTTCTCAAAGAGCTTGACCACTCCAACGATCTCCCCCGCCTCGTTGACCGCCATAAAGTGCTCACTGATCGGCTCGTAATCATCCTTCTCGGTCCCTTTGGGATGCCCGCCCGGCTCACGCAGCACTTTGTATCGCAAAGAATAATAAGCTTTAAAATGTTCTTTGGTGGTGGGGGTCTTGATCGTGATCATGGATTCATCCTCTAATTAGATAAAGTGCCGAAATTCACAAGCGTACAATCGATTATACTTCCAGCTGAAAAAAATGCGGCGGAAAGATAGCGAAAGAGCGGTCTTACAAGCCCAAAAAACCTTATTCTTGAATATAATCCCAATATAGCAATTTTTCACTAACAAATAGGAGTTTGCGCATGTCTGACCAAAATAACGCTGGACAGGAAGAACCACAGAACTGGCATACACTTTCATCAAAAGATGTTTTGCAAGGCCTGGGCGTGGAAGCAGACGGCCTGAGTACTGCCGAGGCCCAAACACGGCTTGAGCAGTACGGCCCCAACCAATTGAGCGAAGCAGCGCGCCCCGGTTTCCTTTCCGTGCTGTGGGGCCAGCTAAAAGACTTCGTGGTGATGCTGCTGATCGTGGCTTCGATCATTTCAATTTTTCTCGGGGAAGTGGTGGATGCAGCCGCCATCATGGCGATTGTTGTGCTCAATGCAGTGCTTGGGATTGTACAGGAACGCCGGGCCGAAGAAGCACTCTCAGCCCTTAAGAAACTGGCCGCCCCAGAAGCACATGTGCTGCGCGATGCGCAGCGGATCACCATCGCGGGGCGCGAGCTGGTACCCGGCGATATTGTTTACCTGGAGGCGGGTAACTTTATTCCGGCAGATGTGCGCCTGCTCGAAGCCATCAACCTGCGTGTGGAAGAAGCCTCATTAACTGGCGAATCGCTGGCGGTGCAGAAAAACGCGGCCATGCAGTTGGAACCCGGCGCCCCACTCGGTGATCGAAAAAATTCTGCCTTCATGGGTACCACAGTTTCATATGGCCGCGGTCATGGAGTGGTGACCAGCACTGGTATGAAAACCCAGTTAGGCCTGATCGCGACCATGCTGCAGAATGTTGAGAGCGAAGAAACTCCTTTGCAGCGCCGCCTGAATCAACTGGGAAAAACGCTCAGCATCGCAGCCCTGATCCTGGTAGGGCTGGTTTTCCTGGTGGCTGTGCTGTACGATACGGAAATCGCGATGCTTTTCAGCGCTCCGCTCACGTATTTCAGCACCTTTGCCAGGCCGCTCACAGATGCCTTTTTAATCGCGGTGAGCCTGGCGATTGCGGCAGTGCCTGAGGGCCTGCCAGCGGTCGTCACGATCAGCCTGGCGCTTGGCATGCAAGAAATGATCCACCGCCACGCGCTGATCCGCAAGCTATCTTCGGTGGAAACCCTGGGGTCTGCCACCGTCATCTGTTCGGATAAAACCGGCACACTGACTCAAAATGAGATGACCGTCACCCGCATCTGGGCCGACAATCAATTTGTGGCTGTAACCGGCACAGGCTATGCGGCCCAGGGCGAATTTCAGATTGACAGAAAAAAGGTGGATCTGAACCAGTACCCGGCCATCCTGACCAGCCTGTTTTTGGGCGTGATCAATAATGACGCGGAGATTAACGACCAGGGCGAATCGATCCATGTGATCGGCGACCCGACTGAAGCGGCCCTGATCGTCGCCGCTGAAAAAGCCGGGGCACTGCACGATGAACTGGATGAGGCTTTCCCGCGCGAGAATGAAGTGCCTTTCGACTCAGAGCGCAAACGCATGATCACCGTGCACACCATCAGCGCGCCAAAAGCCCAGGATCCATCTCCTTACCAAAACAACACGCATAAAGATTGGCATTTAGTGGCGGTCAAAGGCGCACCGGATGTGGTGCTTAAGCTGTGCACACACTATCAGCGCATGGACGACACCAGCGCGCCCCTGGATGATGCCACGCGCAAACGCATCCTGGATGCCAACGATGCGATGACCAAAGACGCGCTGCGCGTACTGGGTGTGGCTTATCGCACGGTTCGAAAAATCGAGGGCGAAATTAGTGCAGAGAACCTGGAGCAAGACCTGATCTTCACCGGCCTGCTGGGCATGATTGACCCGCCGCGCGAAGAAGTTAAAATCGCGCTGGCAACTGCGCGCCACGCGGGTATACGCACGGTGATGATCACCGGGGATTTCCCCAACACCGCGCGCGCGATTGCCGAGGCGATTGGACTGCTGCGCCCCGGCAAAGCCGTGCTGACTGGCGCGGAAATTGATGAGCTTAACGATGCACAGCTTATCGGAGTCATCGAAAATACGGATGTGTTTGCACGGGTTTCTCCCGAACATAAAATGCGCATCGTGGATGCACTGCAAGCAAACGATGAAGTGGTGGCCATGACCGGCGACGGCGTAAACGACGCCCCGGCCATCAAGCGCGCCGATATTGGCATTGCGATGGGCATCACCGGGACAGATGTGGCCAAAGAAACCGCTGATATGGTGCTTACCGATGACAACTATGCCAGCATTGTCTCGGCAGTTGCGCAAGGCCGCATCATCTACGGGAACATCCGCAAGTTTGTTTTCTTTCTGCTGTCCTCCAATGTGGCAGAGATCATGATCATCTTCCTGGCCACCCTGGCCGGGTTGCCTGCGCCGCTTACCGCCATCCAGCTTTTGTGGCTTAACCTGATCACGGACGGCGCTCCGGCGCTGGCGTTGGCAATGGAAAAAGGCGATCCGGACAACATGGAGCGCAAGCCGCGCCCCAAGAATGAGCCGATCATCAACGCTTCCATGCGCACGGGCATCATCATTCAAACCATCACGCAAACCGGTGCTGTTCTGACGGCTTTCTGCCTGGGGCTACTGTGGGAATTGGCGGCGATAGGTCATTTGCCAGCCGCCGGGCAGAGCGGGTTATCCTTCCTGCTGGGCTTCAACTGGCGCGCCGTGGATCTGGACGCATTGCGCACCGCTGAAACGATGGCCTTTATCACGCTTTCACTGTGCGAACTATTCCGCGCCTATACGGTGCGCTCTGAGCGGACATCGTTGTTCAAGATCGGTGTTTTCTCGAACAAGTGGATGCAATATGCCGTGGGTGTGTCGCTTTCTTTGCTGCTGTTGGTGTGCGTGGTGCCCTTCCTGCAAAACATCTTTAACACGCATTGGATGAACGGTACTGAGTGGGCGGTGGTGATTGGCCTGGGTATCATTCCGGCCGTTTCGGAAGAAATCACCAAGTTCTTTCTCAGACGTCAAAAATAAGCCTGAAATAGGCCAGCCTGTCTTTCATGGAAAAATTAATGGGAATTATGTTCAGGGCGAGACGCAAGAGGTAAGGTTTTTTGTTGTGTTTTGGGTCACAATGTGACCCAAAACACAACCTGCACAAGCAACGATGATAAAACAGCCATGCGCATTTTTGCGCATGGCTGTTTTATTTTCAGCTTTTTATTTACAGCTTTTCAACCACCCAATAATGCGAAAGGCCCAGTTTGCTGAAAGGGGTGCGCTCAAGCGCCTGCAATAGACCACGCAAACCCTTGCCGAGACCGCCAAAACGCGCAATCAAGTTGTCATAGGCCCCAAAAATCACGGCACGCTCCACGAATTTTACAGGCAGGCCTTCAAACAGTTTCTGTATGTCAGAACCTGAGTAAACGCGCACGTGGGGGGCCAGTCGATCACGCCAGGCACGCGGCAGGTAGTTAACAAAGGGTTTATTGCCAAAATAATACTTTCCACGCCAGAAGATGCCGTGCGTTTCAAAGGGGTAGCCGCGGTTGGGCACAAAGATGACGGCCCGCCCGCCGGGTTTCAAAACGCGCAGCATTTCGAGCACGGCCTGGCGGTCATCCGCCACATGCTCGAGGACCTCATGGCTCAGAATCAAGTCAAAGCTCAAGGGCGGGTAGGGCAGGTTCTCGCCCGCGGCATTGATAATATTGGGGTAATGCAGCCCGGCCTGCGCGGCGCGCTCGAAATCATACTCCAGGCCGAAGATGTGCCCGCCGCAAGGTGCGAGGTGCTCAACATACATCCCCACGCCACAGCCATTTTCCAGAATCCGGCCACGAACTCTTTCCCCGGCAGACTTCAGGAGCATTTCCAGGCGGCGCTGCTGGCCCGCGCGCCAGACGTATGAAGGTTCGCCGCGCAAGGCGGCCTTTGGCATGTTATTTACGGTCATAAAAGGTATTATACCTGCCTTATTTCTGGCCCCAATGGATGGCGATGGTGCCAAACATAACGCGTTTATAGTCCACATCTTTGAAACCTGCGGCGGCCATGCGGCTGGCGAGGGCTTCAGCGGTCAGAAAAGCCTCTGTAGAATCGGGCAGGTAGGTATAGGCATCACGTTGACCTGAGAGCAGTGTGCCTAGCATGGGAATGACAACGTGCATGTGCAGCCAGATAAATGGAGAGAGCAGGTTGCGTTTGGGCCGGGTGGTATCCAGGATGACAACCCGCCCGCCAGGTTTGAGCACGCGGTGTTGCTCGCGCAAGGCGGCCTGGCTGTCGATCACATTCCGCATTAAAAAGCCAGAAACCACTGCATGGAAAGATTGATCGGGGAAGGGCAGGTAGAGGGCATCGGCATTGGCCCAGCCAAAAGGGTCCACAGGTTTGCGCCCGGCGCGCATCATTTCGAAGGTGAAATCCGCGGCGGTGATGCGCGCGGTGGGCTGCTGCGCCAGGCCCTCACGCGCCAGGTCACCGGTGCCTGTACCCAGATCCAGCAAGCAGGCATGCGGGTGCAGCCCGGCGCGGCGAATGACTTCCCGGCGCCAGCGAACATCCTGCCCGGCGGTCATCAAGCGGTTCATCAAGTCATAACGGCTGGCAATCCGGGTAAAAATATCCTGCACATAGCGTGATTTTTCTGTTCCAGATAAATGGGTCATAAGGTCTCCTGAAGGGCCTATTATAAACTGCAATAGAGAGAGTCCGTGCCTGTGAAGGTCAAAACAACAGGAATAGCTCCATTGGTATTTACTCATATGAGTAAATACCTGCAAGGCATATCAGAGGAAATCAAAAAGGGGGCTGTCCAAGAAGTCGGGCAGACCCCTTCCCTGAAAGGAGGAAAAAAGTTGTTTTGTGAGGCAGGCTACCCGATACGAGTTTTCCCCTGTTTAATAGGATCTGCCGCTAAAGCTTCCACACACATTGTTCTCGTAGCCTTTAGCTCAGGGTACGCCATGTTTTGGCATCTTGTGAGGAAAGCCAGAAGGTATGGCCCGAGACTGCCATTTGGGCAAAGACCTGCCCATCTTTCGTTACCAGGCTGCGGACATCAAAATGTTCGCTAAAAGCAATGAGCAACTGCCAGGACTTTCCCTGATCCTGTGACTGCATAATCTGACCGTTGCTGGTGCCGCGCAAGAGCAGGGATCCAAATGTAGTCTGGGCGGTCATCGCGGGCGACAGGAACCAGTTTGTGAGCGGCGCAGAGGAGGCCGAAAGCGCCCAGGTTGAAGCCAGCCCGGCAGCCATGAGCTTGAGAAAATCACGCCGTTGAAACCTTGAAGTATGTGTTGTTTGGGTTGTCATGATGCATATCCTTCTTTTTAGTCGCTTACTTCAAGTTAAAAGCGTGCACCAGGAATACGGCAACCTCTGCACGAGTATTGAAGTTATCCGGGCGGAATGTCCCATCGGCATAGCCAGCGGTGAGACCGCGGGCTTTCAGTTCCGCAATCCAGGCGGCCGCCCAATACGTGGGGGGCACATCACTAAAACCGCTGCCGGTGAAAGGCAAGACAGGAGGCGCATACGGGTAGGGGTTGGTTGCGCGCAGCAAGACAAGCGCCATCTCTGCACGAGTCAATTGGGCCTCGGGATGGAAGGCTGCATCGGAGTAGCCGATCATGATGTGCGCATCAGCAACAGCCTGGATCCAGGCGGCAGCCCAATGCGTGGCGGGCACATCCGTGAAGCCGGTGCCGGCAGGGGGCAGAGCAGGGGGCGTATAGGATAAGCCATTTATCGCGTGCATGATGAGGACCGCCATTTCGGCGCGGGTGACTGGACGCTCCGGGCAGTAGGAAAGTGGACTGGCTGAACAGCCGCCAGTGATACCAGCAAAGTAAATGCGCTCGATCAGGGGGGCGGCCCAATAACTGACGGACACATCGCCAAAGGTACCCACGATGACCCAGTAATAGCTGGCCGGGGTTGCATCCAGGTTTCCGGCTAGATCAATGGAACGCACATCAAAGGTATGCGGGCCGAAACTCAGACCGGAATAATTGAGAGGGCTGGTACAGGCGGCATAGGCGGTGCCATCGAGCGAACATTCAATGCTGGCGATGCCGCTGCCACCCGTATCAGCGGCGCTGAAGCCAAAGTTGGCGCTGGTGCTGCCAGTGGGATTGGCCGGGCTGGCAGTGATGGCGTTAGTTGGGGCGGTTGTATCCACCACCCAGGTAAACGACGCCGGAGAAGCATCACGACTGCCAGCGCCATCAACGGCCCGCACCTGGAAGGTATGGGAACCATCCGCAAGAGAACTGTAGTTATTTGGACTAACACAGGCAGCGAAACTGCCGCCATCCAGTTTGCATTCAAAACCAGCCAGGCCGCTGCCGCCGGTATCTGAACCGGTGAAACTAAAGGAAGCGCTGACGCTGGTGGTAAGGACGGCAGGATTTGCGGTAAGGCTTGTATCGGGTGCGGTTGTGTCGATGATCCAGGTGTATAAAGCGGGGCTGGCATCCAGGCTGCCCAGGCCATTGATGGCGCGAACCAGGAAGCTGTGACTGCCCTGGCTCAAGGCTGAGTAATTTTGCGGACTGGTACAGGCGCTAAAGCCGCTGCCATCCAGATCACATTCAAAACTGGCAATGCCGCTGGAACCGTTATCCACACCAACGAAAGCAAAGCTGGCGCTGGTAAGGCTGCTCATGCTGGCCGGGTTGGAGGTAATGGTTGTATCGGGCGTGGAGCTGTCATAGATGCGGCTGAACTGCGGGGCAGCCGTGTTCAAATTATTGGCCGCGTCCTGCGCAATGCCGGATGGTATATCGACGGTGATCAATCCCAGACTTGTGGGAGTCAGGTCGAAGGTATAAACGGCGCCACTGCCCGCGGGGTTACTGGCTGTGCCATTCACAATGACAAGATCACCGGAGGCCACAGTAGGGGTAAAACCGCTGACAGGTTCGCTAAAGGTAACAGTCACTGAGAAGGGGGATGAGTTGGTTGAACCGGGTGTGAGAGAAGTCAACAACATGGATGGAGAAACGGTGTCGACCATCCATGTAAAGGAAGCCGGGGTTGCATCCACATTCCCGGCTGCGTCAATCGCACGAACCGCAAAAGTGTGGGAGCCATCTGGCAGAGATGGGTAGTTTTTCGGGCTGGTACAGGCTGCATAGGCGCCGCCATCCAGGGCACATTCAAAACCGGAAATACCCGAGCCGCTGCCATCATTACCGGTAAAGGAGAAGTTTGCGGTGGAATTGTTGGTTGGGTTGGCCGGGTTGGCGGTAATACTGGTATCGGGCGCGGTGGAATCGACGGTGAAGGTGTTGATGTTTGAATCAGAACCAGTATTGCCAGCCGCGTCGGTGGCGGTGGCTTTGACAGTATGCGAGCCGTCACTCAAGGCAGAGCCGGGGGTGTAGCTCCAGAAGCCAGCATTATCAGCGCCGATGCTGCCGCTCAACGAGCCATCGAAGTAAACATTTACGGTACTGTTGGCTTCGGCGGTACCGCCAACAGCAGGAGTCGAATCAGTGGTCAGGCTGCCATTCGCGGGGGTTGTCAGCAGCGGCGGGTTCGGGTTGGTACGATCAAGGGTGAAGAGCTGGCCGGTAAAAGGCAAGTTCGTGACGTTGGGCGTAAGGCCAGTGTCATTGGTCAGATTCAGGCCGAGCGTGCCATCGCCGCTGCCGGTGCTGGCGGTGATATTCCAGGTTGTGGATGGAGGACCGCTGGCGGCCACGACAGTTGTGATGGCTGGCGTACCCGCCAGGCCGGTGTTTACCAGGGTGAAGTTAGTCTGCGACAGGTTATCGACCGCATCGGCAAAGACAACCTGCCAGGTGACAGTTGCATTTTTTGTGGGATTCGCGCTGAGGCGGTTGAGTGACACAACGGTGGTAGGCTGGGTAACTGTATGCACCACAAAGGAAGAGGTGCTGGTCTTAAAGTTGGCGTTCCCGGCGTAGGTGGCGGTAAGGTTGAAGGTACCAACCGTAGAGAAGGTAATATCACAAGAACCGGCGGTGACCAAAGCGGTGCAGGTATTGGCAGCGCCATCGGAGACTGTCACATTGCCCGAAGGCGTGCCCGCGCCAGGCGCAACCGGAGCTACCGTAAAGCCAAAGGTTACGAGGCCACCGGAGAGTGATGGGTCGGGTGTATCATATGTGATTGTGGTGGTGGTGTCTGCCTGGTTAACGGTATGCGCCACAGATGAGGATGTACTGGTCTTAAAGTTGACATCCCCGTCATAGGTGGCGGTGAGATTATAAGGACCCGCTGTTGTGAAAGTAAGCGTGCATGAACCGCTGCCGGATGTGAGGGTGCCGAAGCATGAATTTGAACCGTCACTGACCGTGACATTTTGGGTAAGCGCGGTAGGAGCAAGCACTGCACCGGGCGAAACCACCGCAACAGTGAAGTTTACAGTAATGGTTTGGCCCACAACCGAAGGATCGGGCAAATCAGACGTGATGGTGGTCGTGGTGTCCGCCTGGTTAACTGTGTGAGAGACCGTGGAAGAAACCGGGCTGCCGTTAAAATTGGCATCACCGTTGTAAACTGCGCTGATTGATTTGGAGCCAGCGGTGCTAAACCCCAGGTTACAAGAGGAGGCCGGCAGGGTTATAGTACAGGTATCGGTACCTGAAGTGACTGCTACCGTACCCGTAGGCGCAACAGGCGTATTACCGAAGGCGCCCGTAACCGTCACGCCGACCGCAACCGACTGCCCCACTACGGAGGGGTTGGGGGTATGGGTGACAACAGCGGTTGTGGTATTGGCCTTGCTAATCGTAAGGTTCAATACGTTGGAACTGACACCCGAAGTGTTATCGTTATCCACTCGGGCTGAAATGACAGCGCTGCCGATACCAGTGGCCGTAAACGTGGCGGTGGCTGTCCCGGCGGCCTGGATGGTTGCCTGCTGCGCACTCAAACTGCCCAACGTGGCTGCCCAGGTGACGGGCTGGCCGATCAATTGCCCGAGGCTGGCAGGTGAAACCCCGGCATTGAATGAGTTCGTCAGGAAACTGGTTGAAAGAGCACTGCTCTGGTTGATGACGAGTGCAGAGTCGGGTTGAAGATCGGCGCGGAACCAGGGCGCAAAAGTGAGCGGCCCACCGGCTGTGGCTGCCACATCGCAAGGCAATGCGGATGGGCCGGTGCTGCAGCCCCACCAGTTATTGGCCACAGAAACATTTACGGCAGTGTCAACACTTTTATAAATACCGCTGCCCAAAGCAGCCGTATTGCCGATGATACGCGAATTGGTCAAAACCAGGTTGGCAGGGCCGATGTAGAGCCCACCGCCAGCGAGGCCGGCATGGTTGCCAGTGAACAGCAGGTTGTTCAGGGAGTAAGGAGTTGTATTGAGCGGAAGATTGGAAAGATATAACGCGCCGCCGTAAGAAATGGTGGCGGTGTTATTCGTAAACTGCGAATTCTGCAGGCTAAGCGTGGTTCCGGCCGTCAGCCCGGTGGAATAAATCGCGCCGCCCGAGCCCTGGGCGCTGTTGTTGTTAAACGTGGAGCCTGTAATATTCAACGCACTGGATATAGTAGGCCGGTATGCAAGCGCGCCGCCGCCGGAATTGGTACGCAGGGCATGATTGCCGCTGAAGGTACTATTGGTGATCGTGACTGTGGATTGATTGGTAAAAATATTAATGCCCGCCCCGGTGCCCTGGTTAGTGCTGGCGTCATTCGCGATGGTATTGTTCTGAAAGGTCACGTTGGTGATATTGGCGGTGGAGTTGACGGAAAGGCTATCCAGGTTCAAGCCGCCGCCGTAGCCATGCAGGTTGGTATTGTCAGAAATAATGGCGTTGCTGAGTGTGAAAGTGTCAGAATTGCCACCCGCACACCAATCGATACCGGCGCCAGTCTGGCTGAAATCTGGTGCGTTTGCGGGCTGGGTGTTTTGCCCATTGCGCACGGTTACGCCATCAATCGTGACATTCACCCCGGCGGTGCAAAACGGGTTGGCGGCGATCACCTTATCAATGCCGTTGGCACTGGTTGTACCGGCCTGGATGATCGTACTGGCAGACCCGGCACCCTGAATGGTAAGACTCTCATTGATATCAAGATCGCCAGTGGCATTGAAATCTTCATTGACGCCAGCGGCATTGGGAATGCTCAATGTAAAGGTACCGGCGGCCAGGGTGATAACATCTGCGCCCGCGCTGCCAGCCGTGCAGCCGCCAAACGTTCCATTGGTGTTGGCAGCGGTGATGGCCTCGCGCAGCGAACAGCCGGTGCCGATGGCACCGGCTTCATCAGCAAAGGTATTCACAGAGATGACAGCCATTAATGGGGCAGCCCTGACAATCACAACGGGCGATTGAACCAGGACTGAAGCGGATAGCGCCAGAACCATTAACAGTCTTAGAAAATGCACATGAAATTTTTGTGATCCGCCAGGTTTGAAAGAACGAATAGAAAAGAACATAAAGACTCCTTGAATCAAGAGCGAAACCCCAAAATATTATGCGCGGGCCGGGAAAATACCCTGCAGGGCAATAATAAAAGTCACCACCAGATAAGGCTGCATATTATTATGCGGCAAACTTCCACCAGCCGGAGAAAGCGCCAAAGGGTTCATGGATACAGTAGGATTGGCGCTTGAATAAGCGGGCGGCGGGGTGCGCCCGGCCTGGGTGCCCCAGGTTGCATTTTGCGGGCTGGTGGAACTGCTGCCACTAGAACCGCTGGCCTGGTGATTGTGGGCAGGCAGTTCAGTCTGGAGCAGTGTGACGCTGGTGGTACCGCTTACTTCGCCGATTACACGTGGGGTAAGCCCCGCGCCGTTGCCGCTATTCAAAGGAGCGTTGCCCTGCAAGTCTGGCAGCGCGAAATTGGATTGTCCATCTCCGCCGAACTGAGTGCCTAAAAGTGAAAAGAGCGCAGTATTCTGGCTGATGGGTAAAAGCTGCCCATTGCAGAGCGCCCAACCATTCGGCGCAAAATTGCCCGCAAACATACATATTTCGCCAACAAATTGGTCTCTCATGGCTGTTCTCTCCTAGGCTCTGGATGGGAATATTCCCTGCAGTGCGATCACAAAATTTAGCACCTCGTACGGCTGCATGTTATTGTGCGGCTGGCTACCGCCAGCATTGCTCATGGAAGCCGGGTTCATGGATGTGTTTGAAGATGAGCTGTAGGCACCAGCGTTGGCGGCCCAACTATTATTGGCCACGCTGCCAGCATCTGGAGCGGCAGAACTGGCCGTTACAGGATGAACATGGGTTGGCAATTCAGATATGACCAAAGTATGGTTTTCTTCGCCGCTGCGTTCACCGAGGGTAAACCCAGCACTAAAATGGATTGGGGTGCGGCCCTGAAAATCGGGCAGGGCAAAGTTTTGCTGGCCGTTGCCGCCGTAGGTGGTACCCAGAATTGAAAATAGCGCCTGGTTCTGAGCGATTGCCAGTAATTGACCATTGCACAAGGCCCAGCCCCACGGCGCAAAGTTGAAGCTGACAATGCGTATTTCACCTAAAAATGGTGTGCTCATAAAGTATGCTCCTTGCGCTTAAGTTGTCGGGAAGATGCCAAAAAGCGAAATAATGAAGTTGATCGCGAGAAATGGCATCATGTTATCATGCGGCTGACTGCCGCCTGCCATGCCAATTAGCGAATTACGCATGGGCATATTTGGGGCAGCACTGGTGTAGACGGAGGAAGATGCGCCCGCCCAGACTCCATTCTGGGGCGTGTTCAAAGCTCCGTTAGCACTCTGGGCCATGGGGGTATGCGCATGGGCAGCGATTTGAGATGCAGTCAGCGTAACAGCTTCACTACCAGAGATCTCACCAATATTACGGGTGCTAAGTCCGGGGCCGCTGCCCATGTGGATAGGGATACGCCCGGACAGGTTGGGAAGGGCAAAAGTATTCTGTCCATCGCCGCCATAGGTGGTACCGATCAGGGTAAATAATGTATCGTTCTGGGAAATTGCCACCAGTTGACCATCACAGCTCGCCCAACCCACGGGTGCGAAGTTAAAACCGACCATACGAATTTCGCCAATATAAGGTAGTGACATGCTAATTCCTTTCCAATTATGTCAAAACGTGTTTAAGCTTTTACCAGACGGTTAAAAACGGCCTCATAACGCATGCCGTCGGCCTCACGAGCCACTGGCACTAGAAAAAGCTCGGCCTGGCCCATTCGTGCATGGCAGACAGGAAGCATGCCCTGCCCAAAAGACTGGTCAAGTGGTCCGCGAAAAAGAACGGAAAAGGCCATCACCGCCGGGCTGGAAACCAGCGGAGTTACTGAAAGCAACTCCAGGTTCACATCTCCCACGGCCGGGTTATCCACTTCAAAGTATGTATTTAGATTTTGTTCAAAAAGTTCCTGGGTCCAGTTTTTAAGCATACGCTGCCTCTCAAAATTAAATTAATTCAAACCCTGCGTTAGATTGCGGGCATGGTCTTGTGAATAAGATTGATAACAATCAGGCTCAAAGCGCGGCATCCAGATAGGGCGGTTTCTTCATCTCAATATAAAAGCCGCTCTGACCACAGGCAACAAAACCCAGACGTTGATACAAGTTGAAAGCCCGGTTGTTGGGTTCAACGTGCAAAGAAACTGTCTTATGCATGCGGCTGGCGGTCAGCAACAGATCCTGCAAAATGGCTGTACCAATGCCCCGACCGCGGTAGTGCGGGAACACGGCAATATCCATTAACAAGAAAACCTGCGCGCTTGAATTGTCAGTCACCAACCTGCCAAGCGCGTGTCCATACTGCTCGATCACCTGCCAGGCAGCCTGCGGATAATGCAATTTGTAATGCTGGCGCTGGGCGTTGAACTGCATTTGCAAAAAAGCCGTTTTTTGCCCATCCGACCAGTCCAGAAGATTCATTTCATCAGCCCGCGTGCTGGCATACACCTGGAATGAAAAATCTTCATCCAGCGTATCCAGCGGACGAAGATTAATAAGAGCAGTAGTGAGAACCAAACCTGCATCAGAAGAAAGCATAAAAGGCTATCCCAAAAAATAAGAAATCCCTGATGCGCAAACTCAAGGATTAAATTTCGAGTTTGCGCATCAGGCATTCAATTAGATTGTATTGATGAGTAATAAAATAGACAACATGTATTTTATTTCTTTTCTATTGTAACATTTTTTTTGGACGAAATACATGCGGCAATATTCGATTTTTTGCCAGAGAGGAGGCTGTTCAATTGGCGGGAAGAACGCCCGCCAAGAGCGTCAAAAGGGCCATGCAAAAGCCGCAGTGCCACATATGGGTGTGGTCTAAATTTTCGGAGCAAGCTCACTGCATTTTTTACCATGATGCATTTGCGGGGAAGGACAAAATCTTCTTTTGAGAGACCGGGGAGCCTGTCTCCCCAATCTCTCAAGCTCTCAGCCCCTCCTGCTTGCGCTATTCGACATCATTTTGATGCGAGAAAATGAGGAATGCTGGGTGAAAATGACTATTTCGCTTCCATAAGCTTAGCAGATGTGGCTATTCGTATACATCTAAAACCATAATGAGAATTGCTGCCATTACTCAGGTCATGTTGTAATGTAAAAAAGGCCGTGCTATACTTTATACAAGGTCTGATTTGTCCGATATAGTTGTTTCCGCTTGTTCCCTGGCTAACGCTTGCCTGACTTACCGGGAAAATTGACAGGCTTTGCGGAAATGACAATCGGTCAGGAGGTGTACATGCGTTCCGAATAAAGTCCATATTGTTTACATCGCAGGTCGCAACCCGGTTGATGGGCGGCATTGATTTCGATGAGTGAACCGACTCCACCAAACTTATTTGTATCAAGGAGTTTCGCCATGAAAACAAGTACTTCCGAATCAGAAAACAAACAAAAAAAGAACCCCAAAAACAGAAAACAAAATATCAGCCCGGATAAGATCAAGATTACTGCCATGCAGGCCGAGCGTCTGGGTGCGCTTAACAATATTTCCGCCAAAGAGTTGGTCGGTCTGACCGTTGTTGAACTGAGCGACAAATTCCGTTTCCAGATCGATCCGATGAGTCTCTTCTTCCGCAAGGTGTGCGGCAAGGTGGTCAAGAAGGACCCCGTTTCCGGCATCGAATACCCGGTGCCGTACGCCACCGTTTACGTGGAAGACACGGATTGCTCTCTGCTGGGCTTCTTCCCGCTAGGCAGCAAGTGGGCCTGGTACTTCCCCTTCAAATGCCGCCGCGAGGTGATTGCCACCGCAACAACGGATGAATGCGGGCGTTTCTGTGTCTGGATCCCGCGCTGGGAAATTGACTGGCTATTACGCTTCCGTCACGAGCGCTACTGCTTCCCGATCATTTTTGAACGGCCTTCCATCCAGGACCTGATCGACGAACTAATCCCCAGGGAAATCCCCATCCCCTTCCCGAAACCCGGCCCCGATCCGGCTCCCTTCAGCGGGCTGGATCGCGGCAGCCTGGTGCGGGTGCTCGAAGATCATATCGGGCGCAATTCGGTGCCCAATCTTGACCAACTGCTCACAGCTCCGAGTTTTGGCGAGAGCAACAGCGCGCGTTCTGCCGCCCTGTCCGCCCCGGCCTTCAGCCGCCAGATCCATCCGCCCCTGCCCGCGCATCTGCAAATGCGGAACGCCGAGCAAGCCGCACCCGGCATGGAAACCGCGCGCAACAGCCTGGCGGCCCAACTGCGGGTGGATGTAGCCGAGTTCCGCGGGCTCGATCTGCAGGCCTACATCGGTCCGTTCAAGCGCTGCTTCGACGTGTTTGTTCCAGAATGGACGCCAATCTTTGATGTCCCGGATATCACCTTCCGCGCAACCCAGGATACGGATGGGGATGGAGACGAAGAGACAATCTACTCGGAAGGCTACTTCGATGTGCGCTGGGACGCTGGGCCGATTGGTGATGTAACCCTGCAAGCCCAGCCCAACGCGCGCGCCGGTCTGCAATGCTTCGATGAACCGGTGCCATGCGGCAATGTCCCCGCCATTTTAATGGCCGGACGCATGCCGGTGGTCAGCGTGCCCACAGTCTACGACCCGAGCACCGGGTATGCCCTGCGCCCGAACCGCCCGCATCCATCCGGATCCTTTGTCGACCCGTTGCCCAATCCAAACGCGGCCGCGCCTTTCTGGGGCACGGTCTCGCTGCTGGGCTGTCTCAAGCCGGCTCCCAGCACAACCGCCACGCACTACCGCATCATCTACAAGTACAGCTCGGATGGCGGCCTAAACTACACCTCCCCCGCACCTTTCCTGGGACAAACCTGGCCGCTCTTCCGGCTCGACGCGAGCGCCAACCCGGATTGGTACTACCCGGCAGCCGACAGCAACGGCTGGTATCCCATCAATCCTCCTGCGCCGCACAATGTCCCCGGTCTGACGGCTTTTATGCCCCAGAACCTGGTCTTTGACTGGAAGACAGACTCCTTTAATAATGGCCGGTATTTGTTGACCCTGGAAATGGGCACCGGCGGGGTGATGACTTCGCACTCTGCCGAGGTGGCCTTCAACGTAGACAACTCATATCCTCTCGGACCAATCACGGTCGAGTGGCGCAAGGCGGGTGTCGGTTCCTTCCAGCCGCTTACCTATCCATGCCCGTTGGTGCGGCGTGGGGTCACACCCGTCGATCTCGAATTCCGTGTGACCATGCCGGCCTCGGCCGCGCACCTGCGCTCTGCAGAGCTGTATGCCTGGGGTTGCGGAGGCGGCGGTTTCACCCTGCTGAGCGGCACCACCCAGCACTGGCACGAATCCACCCTGCCGGCCCAAAACTCGGTTACGCTCCAGGCGGTTTACCATCTGTCTGCTTCAGTGCTGCAGGGCACCTATAGTTTTAGCGGTCATGTCGCCAGCCGTGCCATGAACCCGAACGGTGGCGACGGTGGTCACCTTATCCTGCCCAACCCGTGGGAATACGACCCGGATAATATTCACATCACCCCCAGCTTCAGCTTCTCGGTGATCGACGCCAACTAACATTAAAAGCCGCCTGTGGAGCGGACCTTTGCTCCACAGGCGGCAGATGAATCTCATGTCTGACTGGTCACCCTGGTTTCGGCTTGTCCTCGCTATTCTGGCAACCTGGCGCGTGGCGCACCTGGTTGCGCGCGAGGATGGCCCCTTTGAAATTATCGTGCGTCTGCGTGCCAGGGTCGGAAATGGCGTCCTTGGTGCGCTGATTGATTGTCCTTACTGCCTGAGTATGTGGGTGGCCATTCCGTTTGCCTTTCTATTGGGCCAGGGTCTGGCCGCCTGGCTGACGGCCTGGCTGGCCATCTCAGGCGGCGCTTCGCTGTGCGAGCGTTTGACAGAGCAGCCCGATGCGCCCATTCACTTTATCCCACCACCAACTACGGGAGAATAAACATGTCATGTTGCGGGAATAAACGGGCCGCTCAAACGGCCAACGCTGCTTACGCGCGTGCCCAAAAGAGTCTATACGCCCCTGAAGTGCCTCGCGTGGAAACACAGGCATCCCTTGAGTCCGCCGGCAGCCTGCTGAAATACCTGGGCCAGGGAACCTTCTCCCTCCTCGGCCCACGCACGGGGCAGGTATATTATTTTGCGAACGCTGGCCCGGCAACCGCCATCCACCCCAATGATAGCGAGGCGCTGCTGCGCACAGGCCTTTTTCGGCGCGAAAATGCCCGCTGAGCCAAATATTAACAACTTGCATATTCATTATCTTTGTGCTAAAATCTTAATGCAACCGAATACTGCAAACGCCGAAAAGTGGGTGCCCCCCACTTTTTCGCTTGTAATAGGCAAAAAACAATGGGTTTCCCCCGTTGTACCCAAATATCCGAGAATCATTCAATCGGGAGTACGCGCAAGATGAAAAACGAGTTTAGCCTGGCTTTCAATGAATTGCTGGAAGAAAAACAACTACCCAAAGAAATCATCCTGGGCGCATTAGAATCGGCAATGGTCTCGGCTTACCGCCGGGCTGTCAACGCTTCGAGTGCACAGCATGTGGAAGCCAAAGTAGACCCAGATACCGGCAAAGTGCAAGTTTATGCCGAAAAAGAAGTGGTTGAAGAAGTGCAGGATGTGCGCACCGAAGTTTCACTAACAGATGCGCGTAAGGTCAACCCAATCATACAACTGGGCGATATGGCCATTGTTGAATCCACCCCAACTGATTTTGGACGCGTGGCAGCCCAAACCGCCCGCCAGGTAATCCAGCAGCGCATCCGTGAAGCCGAGCGCGGCGCCCAAATGGAATATTTTGAACGCCAGCTGGGCGAAATCGTAAGCGGTGTGGTGCAAGCCAGCAACCCGCAAACAACCACCGTGGGCCTGGATATGAAGGCGGAAGGCGTAATGCCGGCCAACCAGCGTATCCCCGGTGAGAAATTCCGCGTACACGACCGCCTGCGCGCCATCATCATGGAAGTCAAAGACGGCTCCCGCGGTCCTCAGATCATCCTTTCGCGCGCGCACCGCAACTTTTTGCGCCGCTTGCTTGAAAACGAAGTTCCTGAGATTTATCATGGCATTGTTGAAATTCGCGCCATTGCTCGCGAACCAGGTCAGCGCGCCAAAGTGGCGGTATCTGCCACCCAGGCGGGTGTAGACCCGGTGGGCGCGTGCGTGGGCGTCAAGGGCATGCGCATCCAGGCGATTGTAAAAGAACTGCATGACGAAAAAATTGATATCATCGAGTGGAATATTGACCCGGTGATCTACATCTCCAAGGCCATCAGCCCGGCGCGCGTTAGCGGCGTTTACCTTACTGAAGCAGAGAAGACCGCCACCGTGGTTGTGATGGAAGACCAGCTTTCACTGGCGATTGGGCGCGATGGGCAAAATGCCCGCCTGGCAGCCAAGCTGACCAGCTGGCGCATCGACATTAAATCAGTTGTCGAAGCGGCCAGCGACACCCTCAGCAGGCTGCAGTCAGAACCAGGCATGCAGACCACGGCCGAGTTCGAAAAAGACAGCATGGTGCGCGTCAACGATATCCTCGGCAAAAAAGCCGAAGGCCGCGCAATCACCCCCGAAGAATATACCGCCCTGGCGCAGTTTGTGGATCGCGTTGAACGCCGCAGCATCGAACGCCAGCGCGCTGAAGACAAGTTGAACGCTGAAAAGATGGCTGAAGCGCGCGCCGGAGTACCGGATGCCGCCTTTGAACAACCGCTGGACTCGCTTGGTCTGCCGGAACATGTCTTTAATATCCTTACCGAAGCCGATTACAACACCGCCGGTGACTTACTCCTGGCGATGAGACTCAGCCCTGATAAGGTGCTCGGACTCGCTGGCATTGGTCCCAAGGCCATGCAGGCCATTGAAAAAGCCGTTGCTGAGTCACAAGCGCCGGTGGAACCGGAAGTTACGGCTGAAGTGGCAACACCCGTCGAACAGCTGGAAGTTGCACCGCTTGAAGGTGCTGCCCCAGTTGAAGGCGAGGCGGTTGTCGAGACGGGCGTATCAGAAGAACCTGTGGCAGCCGAACCGGCAGCCGTTGTAACAGAAGAAGCTGCACCCGAAGCCACCTTCGAAGAACTCTTCAAACTGCGCCCAGAGACCTTCCGCCCCGGAACCGAAGAAGACGACAAATCGGACAAGAAGGGCAAGAAGGGCAAGAAATCGGTCGAGTACCAGTTTGACGAAGACCGTGGCGAAGTGGTTGGCCGCAAAAAGCACAAACGCGGTGATGCCGACTGGACCGGCGAAGACTGGTAAAAATGGCCGGGAAACCCGCCAAAACCAAGCATATTCCTCAACGAACTTGTGTAGGTTGCCGCACAATTCTGGCCAAGCGCACGCTGACTCGCATTGTGCGGCAATCTGAAGGGGTCTTTATTGACCCAACTGGAAAATTAAATGGTCGGGGGGCCTATTTACACAACCAGAAGTCCTGTTGGGAAAAAGGCCTGAAGGGTGCGCTTGCCAATGCGCTTAAGGTTGGCCTGACACCTGTAGACCGGCAGAAACTGGAAAATTATATGACCAGTCTGCCGGAAGAAACCGTGGAAGTCCTCAAAAAAGCGGATAACCCGGATGCACAAGCCTGATAAAGCCGCCATGTGAACGTTATCGTATCGCTCACCAGGCAACCTGTCAGGACGCCCCACCAGGCCAGTTTTTTCATTATCGGAGGTGTCCTTATGAGCGAAAAAAAAATTGAACTCCCAGTTGCAATTGGGGTGCGCGACCTTGCGCAAAAAATAGGCATCAGCCCAATTGATGCCATTAAAAAACTAATGGTCAATGGGGTGATGGCATCGATTAATCAAACCATCGACTTTGATACAGCCGCGATTGTGGCAGCAGAATTTGGCTATGAAGCCGTCCCGGAAGAACAAGTTGTTGAAACAAAAGAACAAGCCGGTGAAATTCCTCTCTGGCGGCAAAAAATTGCCAACGAGAAGACCGCAGACCTGGTTAACCGCCCACCCGTAGTGACCATTTTGGGGCATGTCGATCATGGCAAGACCTCGCTGCTGGATGCCATCCGCATGACAGAAGTGGCAGCAGGTGAAGCAGGGGGGATTACCCAGCATATTGGCGCATACCAGGTAGAGAAGGAAGGCCGTCTGATCACCTTCCTCGACACGCCCGGTCACGCTGCTTTCACCGCCATGCGCGCACGCGGCGCTCAGGGTGCAGATATCGTTGTACTGGTTGTCGCTGCGGATGACGGCGTAATGCCGCAGACCCGCGAGGCCATTGCGCACGCCAAGGCAGCCCGCGTTCCGATGATCGTGGCGCTTAACAAAATCGACAAAGCCAACGCCAACCCAGACCGTGTAAAGAATCAACTCTCCGAACTGGAACTCGTCCCGGATGAATGGGGCGGCAATACGATTGTGGTACCTGTTTCTGCACGGCAGAAAACCGGCATCACCGATTTACTCGCCTCCATTTTGTTGGTGGCAGACAGCCTTGAAATCCGCGCCAACCCGCAGGGAAAAGTAATCGGCACCGTGATTGAAGCCGAAGTTGATAAATCCAAAGGCGTATTGGCCAGCCTGCTAGTGCAAAATGGAACCCTGAAAAACGGCGCTGTTGTGGTGGCCGGAATTTCACAGGGGCGCATCAAGGCCATGTACGATTACCGCGGCAAGCCGGTGCAAAAAGCTGGCCCATCCTTCCCGGTTGAAGTATTGGGTATGAACGCAGTGCCCGCGGCCGGAGAGATTTTTGAAGTGGTGGAAAGCGAGCGCGTGGCGCGTGAAATCGTGCTTAAACGCCAGGAAGCCATGAAGAATCAATCTTCAATAGCGAAAATGTCGCTGGAAGATTTGTACGCGCGCTTTAAGGCGGGTGAATTGAAGGAACTGCGCCTGATCTTAAAAGCGGACGTGCAGGGCTCCCTCGAACCAATTGTTAAAGAACTCA
>Ga0105047_10001553_pt1 | contig 41210 bp, 37 predicted proteins | sample MAT04_FD_78384 | JGI IMG/M metagenome (GOLD analysis project Ga0105047, IMG submission 78384) | Freshwater microbial communities from Lake Fryxell liftoff mats and glacier meltwater in Antarctica - MAT-04 (megahit assembly) | ecosystem: Environmental > Aquatic > Freshwater > Ice > Liftoff...
CGGCGTTCCGGTCTCTCGTCCCAGGTCGATGGCCAGGCCCAGGTCCTTGGTCACCAGGTCAAGCGTGAACGACTCATCGTAGTCGCCCTGCCATACCGGCAGGATGTCCCGCTCGATGACCAGGGAGCTGGCGGGGCTCGCCGCGAGGCTCCGTTGCAGCATGTCCAGGTCCACGCCCGCACGCACGCCCAGCTGGAGCACCTCCGCGGCGGCCGCGACATGCACGAACCACAGCAGGTTGATGCACAGCTTCACGGCATACCCCGTGCCGGGCGCCCCGACGTGGAAGATCCGATCCGGGTCACCCATGCACGCGAGCACCGGCTGGATCCGCGCGACGTCCTGGGCCTCGCCACCCACGAAGATCTGGAGGCTGCCCGCGACCGCGCCCCGGACCATCCCCGACACGGGCGCATCCACGACCGCCACGTCCGGGCGCAGCGCGGCCGCCCGCCGACCCGCCTCCGGCGTGGCAGTGCTCATGTCGATCCAGGTGGCACCCGGTGGCAGCGCGGCGAATGCTCCGCCGCTGCCGAGCATCACGGCCTCCACCTGGGGCGGACCGGGCAGCATCGTGACCAGGACGTCGACGGCCGCCGCCAGCTCACCGGCGGACGCCGCCCAGGTCGCGCCGGCCGCCTCCAGCTCCGCGGCCGCCTCGCGGCGACGGTCGTGGACAGCGACGGCGAAACCGCCCCGCAGGACGTTGAGCGCCATCGGCGCCCCCATCCGCCCCAGCCCGATGAAGCCGACCCGCATCTCGCGTCTCTCCTTGGTCCGGCCGTCAGGCCAGGTCGATCCAGGTGGTCTTGAGGCTCGTGTAGCCGTCGAGCGCATGGAGCGACTTGTCGCGCCCGAACCCCGACTGCTTCACACCCCCGAAGGGCATCGTGTGGTCGGCCGTGTCGAAGCTGTTGACCCAGACGACGCCCGCCCGCAACCGCCGCGCCCATCGATGCGCCCGGGAGATATCCCGAGTCCAGACGCTCGCGGCCAGCCCGTAGGGCGAGTCGTTCGCGATCCGCAGCGCCTCGTCCTCATCGTCGAACTCGATGACCGATAGCACCGGGCCGAAGATCTCCTCGCGCGCCACGCGCATCCCGTTGTGGACGCCGACCAGCACCGTCGGTGGCAGGTACGAGCCACCCTCGATCACGGTCGCCCGCTCGCCACCCAGCGCGACCGACGCCCCCTCCGAGCGCGCCGACTCGATGAACCCCAGCACACGCTGCAACTGGGATTCGTCCACCATGGCCCCCAGGCCCGTGCCCGGGTCCAGGATGTCGCCCGGCTGGAGCTGCGCCGCGAGCCTCGCGACCTCGTCCAGCACCGCGTCGCGCACGGAGCGGTGGATGACCAGCCTGGACCCGGCGTTGCACGTCTGGCCGGCGTTGTAGAAGATGCCCCACCCGATGGCGGCGCCCGCGGCTGCCACGTCCGCCACGTCCGCGAGCACCACCTGGGGGCTCTTGCCGCCCAGCTCGAGGCTGATGGACTTGACGTCGGTCTCGCCGAGGTCGCGCAGCAGCGATCGGCCCACCTCCGTGGACCCCGTGAAGGCCACCTTGTCCACCATCGGGTGGCGCGCCAGCGCCGAGCCCACGACCCGGCCAGGGCCGGGCACGACGTTCAATACACCTGCCGGCAGCCCCGCCTCCAGCGCCAGCTCTCCGAGCCGGATGGCGGTCAGCGGGGTCTGTGAGGCGGGTTTGAGCACGACGGTGTTGCCGGCAGCCAGCGCCGGTCCCAGCTTCCAGGCCGCGATGATCAGCGGGTAGTTCCAGGGCACGATCGCCGCCACGACACCCAGCGGCTCGCGGGTGGCCATGGACAGCGAGTCAGGGCCCGTGGGGCCGACCTCGCCGTATCGCTTGTCCGCCGCCTCCGCATACCAGGCGATCACCTCGGCGCACTTGGGCGCGTCGACGCGCAGCGCGTCCCCGATGGGGTGGCCGGCGTCCAGCGCCTCCAGCAGGGCGAGGTTCGCGTGATCCGCACGGATGGCCTCGGCGAAGCGCAGCAGCAGCCGCTTCCGCTCCCGGGGGTGGAGCTCCGACCAGCGGCCGTCGTCGAACGCACGGCGCGCGGCACCCACTGCGCGGTCCACGTCCTCCGCGTCGCATGAGGCGACCGACGCCACCAGGGAGCCGTCTCGCCCGGTGCGGTCCTCGAAGGTGGCGCCCGCGGCCGCCGGCACCACGCGGCCGGCGATCACGGCTCCCGTGGACGGCGCGATCGCGGCGCGGCGCGCCAGCCAGCCGTGTCAAGCGTCGCGGGGTCGAGGGTCATGCCGCGTACCGCGCGATGGCGGACTCGTCGAGCTCGATGCCGAGTCCCGTCTCGCCCGGCAGGTGCAGCATCCCCTGGGCATCCGGTCGGACGGGGATACCGAGCATCGGGTCGCGCCGCTCGGGCGTCCAGCCGGGTGGATCGTAGGGCACCTCAAGGTACGGACCGCCGCCCACGCCGCAGACGACGTGGAGGTTGGCCAGCAGGCCGATGCCGTTGGTCCATGTATGCGGCGTGAACCAGCGGTTGCGGGCCAGGGCGACCTCCGCGACGGTGCGCGTGCGCGACATGCCCGCGGCCAGCACCACGTCCGGCTGGATGACATCGAAGGCGTCCGCGTCGAGCGCCCTCAGCAGCTCGTCCTGGGTGCGCATCATCTCGCCGCCCGCGATGCGCACACCCGTGGCCGCGCGCAGGCCGGCCAGGCCGCGCAGGTCCGTGCCCGCCAGCGGCTCCTCCACCCAGAGCACGTCCAGCTCCTTGAGCTGCTCGACGGCCCGGCGCGCCGCCACCGGGTCGAGCGAGGCTGACACGTCCCCGGCCATCCGCCAGCCCTGGTTGAGGTCCACCATGAGGTCCATCGTGTCACCGACGGCGGCACGTGTGGCGGCCACGGCCGCGACCCCCTCATCCAGGCGGCGCGGATCCACCCGGATCTTCATCGCCCGAAAGCCCTCCTCGCGCAGCCGGAGCGCGGATTCGGCCCGCTCCTCGGAGCCCAGCAGCATGCCGCACGAGGCGTACGCCGGGATCGCGTCGGTCGCGCCCCCGAAGAACGCGGCCACCGGCAACCCGGCGACCTTGCCGATGATGTCCCACAGCGCGACCTCGAGCGGCCAGTAGCGGCCGGCATGGAAATCGATCGTCTCCAGGGCCCGGACATGGCGCGCGATGCGCAGCGGGTCCTGCCCGATGAACAGGTGCGCATACGCCTCGAAGCCGTCCATCGTGTCGCCCGAGCCGATGCCCACGACGCCCTCGTCGGTCTCCACGCGCACGATGGTGGCCGCGAACGAGCGGCGGGGCACCGGGTCCCACGCGGCGGGGAACGACGGGTCGAGGGGCACGACCATCCGGTCGAGCCGGATCCCGGTGATCCTCATCGGCGCGCGGTGCTCAGCCCCGGCCGGCGCGGAAGAACGGGTTGCGCGGCTCGTCCGCTGCCGCGACGACCTCCTCGACGCGGGGCATGCCGAGCACCGCCGCCCGAATGGCGCCCAGGGTCGATTCCCGATTGTTGGCGAACACCAGCTCCTCGTCCTGCGCCGCGGGACTGACCCACACGGCCGCCACGATCAGCAGAAAGTCCGCGTCGGAGGCCGGGATGAGCCCCTCCCGGACCGCGAGCGCCACACCCTGGGCCACACCGGCCTGGGCCGCGCCCCATGTGAGCGTGCCGTGCCGGTCGCCCTCGATGGGCGCCTTGTTCACGAACAGCGTGAACGGCTTGACCGGCAATCCGGGCCGGATCACGGCGACGAACGGGATGTGGCCGGCCCGCGGGGCCGCCAGCGACGACACCCAGGCCGTCTCGACGGGGCTTCCGCGGCGGCCGATGACCACGTTGAGGTGGGCTGCCTCGTCGCCGGACCCGATGAACGACTCGCCGATGAGGGTGGGACTCGCGAACATGGCGCGGAGGATACGCGGATGCGACAGTGGTCGCAAGCAGGGTTGCAATCAGCGCAACTCCTCGGCATGATGCGCCGATGGCGGCCATGGCACCACCCACCAGCGGCGGTCTCGCTCGCGACCTGGCGCTGCTCGAACACCTCGCGCAGGCGGAGGCCGCGGGCGAGGGCGGCCTGGGCGTCGCGCGGCTCGCGGAGCGCACCGGACGTGCGCCCAGCCAGGTCTCGCGCGCGATGAGCCGCCTGGCGGACGTGGGCCTGGTGGCCCGGGACGGTCCGGCGCGTGCGTACCGCCTGGGGCCTGGGTTGTTCGGACTGGCCGCCAGGGTCATCGATGGCGGGCTCCTGGCCGCGGCGGCCGAGCCGATGCGACGCCTGAGCGCCGACGTCGACGAGACCGTCCACCTGTGCGTGCTGCGCGGCGACGACGTGGTGACCCTGCGTACGGAGGCCCCCGCGCACCGGTTCCGGGCCAGCGGCTGGATCGGCGTGCCGGTGCCGGCCTCCTGCACGTCCGCTGGACGGGCGTTGCTCATCGACGTGCCCGAGGCCGAGCTACTGCGCCGGTTCTCGCGCCACGCCTTCGCCGTCGGCGGACCCCGGAGCCGGGTGCGTGACGCAGCGGGGCTCGCGTCGGTCGTCGCGGAGACGCGTGCCGCGGGCCACGCGACCGTGGACGAGGAGTTCGCGCGCGGGGTGGCCGGGGTGGCGGCGCCCATCCGCGATGCCCGGGGCATCGTGGTCGCTGTGCTCAACGTCAGCGCACCCGCCGACCGGTTGCGCCCGCAGCTCGCGGACGCCGGGGCGCGCACGCGGCGGCACGCCGACGAGGCATCCACCGCCCTCGGCTGGCCCGGGCCGGGCGCCGGACGCCCCAGCTGATGACCCAGCCCACCACCCGCGGCGCGACCGTGGCGTTCGATCACGTCACGAAGCACTATGACGAGGCGGCCCTCCGGAAGGGTGCCGCGGGCGCGGTTCAGGACCTGACGCTCCACGTGCCGGCAGGCACCGTGTGCGTGCTCGTGGGACCGTCCGGATGCGGCAAGACGACGTCGCTCAAGATGGTCAACCGGCTCATCGAGCCGACCTCCGGGCGCATCCTGCTCGATGGCGTGGACGCCGCGACGCGCGACGTGACCGAACTGCGGCGGGGCATCGGCTACGTCATCCAGCAGATCGGGCTGTTCCCGCACCAGTCGATCGGGGACAACGTGGCCACCGTGCCACGACTCCTGGGCTGGAGCGGAGCCCGCCAGCGTGAGCGCGCCGACGAGCTGCTGTCGGTCGTGGGCCTGGATCCCGCGACGTACCGCGACCGCTACCCGGCGCAGCTCTCCGGCGGCGAGCGCCAGCGCGTGGGCGTGGCGCGAGCGCTCGCGGCCGACCCGCCGATCATGCTCATGGACGAGCCGTTCGGCGCCGTGGACCCCATCGTGCGCGACCGGCTCCAGAACGAGTTCCTGCGGCTCCAAGAGGACCTCGCCAAGACCATCCTGTTCGTGACCCACGACATCGATGAGGCGATCAAGATGGGCGACATGGTCGTGGTCATGGAGACCGGCGGCCAGGTCGCCCAGGTGGGCACGCCCGCGGAGATCCTGGCCAACCCGGCGTCCGACTTCGTGGCCCGCTTCGTGGGTGCTGATCGGGGCCTCAAACGATTGTCGCTCTACCGCGTCGCGGACGTGCCCCTGGAGACGGCCGTGACCGCGGTGGTCGGCGAGTCGGCCGTCGCCGTCCGGGCACGCGCCGCTGGGGCCCAGGCGCGCGAGGTGCTCGTCCTGGGCGCCGACGAGCGGCCCATCGGCTGGCTCATGGCGGACGACATCCCGGGCGAGGGCACCCTGGGACCCGCGCACGCCGACCCATCCTCCCCGCTGATGGACCGGCGGACGACGCTCAAGGACGCGCTCTCGATGCTCCTGGACCAGGACGTCGGTTCGGGCATCGTGATCGATCGGCACGGCCGGCTGCGGGGCCTCATCACCATCCCGGCGGTCATGGACTGGATGCGCGACGAACGGGCACGGGCCGCGCAGGATGCCGACGGCCCCACGGCTCCGGCAGGACCTGATCCCGACGACGAGGCCTGACCGTGAACGGCCGCCCGTTCATCGACTGGGACTGGATCCTGGCCCACCTCGACGACGTGGTGGAGAAGCTCGGGCAGCACCTGATGCTCCTGTTCATCCCCATGGTGGCGGGCTTCGTGATCTCGATGGCGCTCGCGATCCTGGCGTTGCGCCGTCCGGGCACGGTGGGCCCCGTGACGCTCGCCACCGGCCTCCTGTACACGATCCCCAGCCTCGCGGCCTTCGCCGTCCTGCGGCCGATCTTCGGGCTCTCCCTGTGGACCGCGGTCATCCCCCTGACCACGTACACGCTCCTCATCCTCTACCGCAATATCGTGGCCGGGTTCCGCGCAGTGCCCCCGGAGATCCATGAGGCGGCCCTGGGCATGGGCTATACCCCGCGCACCCGGCTGCTGCGCGTGGAGCTGCCGCTGGCCGTGCCCTTGATCATGGCCGGGGTGCGACTCGCCGCGGTGACCACGATCGGCCTCGTGACCATCGCCGCGGTCATCGGCGCGGACAAGTTCGGTGGCTTCGGGCAGTTCATCACGGAGGGCCAGCAGACCTCCTTCCCGACCAAGATCTACCTCGGCGGTGTGCTCTCGGTGCTGCTGGCGTTCACCGTGGACGGCGTGCTCGTGCTCGTGGAGCGATGGCTGACGCCTTGGGCGCGCGTGCGCGCGGCGCGAGGCTGAGGCGATGGACGCGCTGGTCACGTTCGCCACGGACGCTGCCAACTGGTCGGGCACCAACGGCATCCCGACGCGCCTCGTGGAGCACCTGATGCTCGCGCTCGCCGCCGTGGGCGTGGCGACCGTGATCGCGCTGCCGGCCGGCCTGTACATCGGCCACACCGGCAGGGGCCAGCTGCTGGGCATCAACCTCGCCAACATCGGCCGCGCCATCCCCTCCTACGCGGTGATGGTGATGATCCTGCCGCTGGCCCTCGCCTGGGCGCCGACGTTCGGCTATGACCCGCGCCTGGGCCTGTCGGTCATCCCCATCTTCCTGGCCATGGTGCTGCTCGCCATCCCGCCCATCCTCGTGGCTGCCTTCTCCGGGCTGCGCGAGGTGGACCGCGACCTGGTCGAGTCTGCCCGTGGCATGGGCATGCAGGAGCGCCAGATCCTGCTGGGCATCGAGATCCCGCTCGCGATGCCCATCCTCGTGGGTGGCTACCGGACCGCGATGCTCCAGGTCATCGCGACCGCGACCATCGGGGCCATCCTCGATGGCGGCGGCCTGGGCCAGTTCATCGTGGATGGCATCGCGCGTCGTGATGACGGGATGCTGTACACCGGCGTGATCCTCGTGGCGACCCTGGCCATCGGCGTGGACGTCGGCATGTCCTGGCTCCAGCGCCGCCTCACCCCGCGCTCCCTGCGACCGGGTGGTACCGCGCGATCGGACCCGGCCGGCGCCCTGGAACCCACCGCCGCCCAGGGCAGCGCCGCATGACATTGTCCAGCCGTAGGATGGACCATGTCCACCGGCCACGAGGATCGGTCAGCCGGTCACCTGACCGGCCTTCGTGGACAGGACCGGTAAGGTAGCAGCGTCACCGCACCCGGTGACCACACACGAGGAGGTTCCATCCCTATGCAACTTCGCCGAACGCTCGCGCTCGGGGTGACGTCGTTGGCCCTGCTGGCCACCGGCACCGTGGGTGTCAGCGCCCAGGGCACCACCATCCGCATCGGCTCGGACAACTTCTACGAGTCCAAACTGGTCGGGGAGATCTACGCGCAGGTCCTGGAGGCCAACGGCTGGACCGTCGACCGCCAGCTGGGCCTGGGCTCCCGCGCTGAGCGCAACCCCGTCTTCCAGGGCGGCCAGGTGGACCTGGTGCCCGAGTACGTCGGCTCCGGCCTCGGCTACTACACGCTCGCGGAGGGCGCCTCCGAGGAGCTCGCCGCGCTGACCGTCACGGGTGACGGCGCGACCAACGCCGCCAACCTGCAGCAGGCGCTGACGCTCGCGGAGGTCGATGCCACGGTGCTGGGCATCAGCGCTGGTGAAGACACCAACGCGGCCGTCGTGCGCGCGGACACCGCAGCGGAGCTGGGCCTCACGAAGATGAGCGACCTGACCGCGGTCCAGGCCGAGTTGACGTGGGGCATCCCGCCCGACTGCGCATCCAACCCGCTGTGCAAGGGCGCCCTCGAGGCCTACGGCATCACGTATCCCCCGGCCGACCTCGTCGAGCTGGCTGCCTGCGACGCCCCCATCGCGGACGCCCTGAACGGCAACGCGGTCGACTTCGCGTGGCTCTGCTCCACGCAGCCCCAGATCGCCCAGTACGGCTTCGTCGTGCTGGAGGATGACCTCGACACCCAGCCCGCCGAGAACATGGCACCCATCGTCCGCAACGACTTCCTGGCCACGGCCGGCATCGACGCCGCGGCACTGGGCGCCATCCTCGACCCGTTCTCCGCCGCGCTCACGACCGAGGTGCTGACCGAGATGGGCGTCAAGGTCGCAGTCGACCAGCAGGACATCGAGGATGTGGCCGCCGAGTTCATCGCGGCCATCCAGCTCCCCGCGGGCACCCCGGCGGCTTCACCAGCCTCCTGACCGTCCTCGCCCGGTTCCATCGGACCCCCGGCGGCGTGCCGGGGGTCCGTCGATTCCGGGCCCCGCGCCGGCCCGACCTCGCTCAATACCCTTGCGCCCGGAGCCACTCCCGGTTGCGGGTCTGGAGCGCGAGCATCGCGGCCGGCGTGTCCGCCACGGTCAGGAACCGGTCCTGCTCCACGACCAGCCAGCCCTCGTACGCGGACGCCCGGAGCGCAGCCAGGAACCCGGCCACGTCCCCCGTGCCCAGGCCCAGCTCGCAGAAGACGCCCCGGCGCCATGCCTCACTCAGTCCGCCCCCGGACCGGCGCACCTCGTCGAGGACGCCCAGGTCGCAGTCCTTGATGTGGACGTGGCGGACCTTCGGCCGGTAGTCGCGCAGCAGGACCGTGGGGTCCGCGCCCCCGAAGCGAGCGTGGCCGGTGTCCAGGCACATGCCCACCAGCGACGGGTCCAGGAGGTCCATCACGCGCCGGATCTCGTCGAACGTCTCGACATAGCTGCCCGCGTGGAAGTGGAGCACGGCATCGAAGCCGCGCGACTGGGCCAGCTCACCCGCGCGGTGGAGGTTGTCGATGAGCACGGGCAACCGCTCCGGCGGCAGCGCCGCCTCCGGGTGGGCCTCGATCTGCCCCGCCCAGCGCATCCGCTCCGGCTCCAGCGAGGCGTCTGCCAGCACGGCCTTGGGCCTGACGGCGTCCGGCGCGCCCTCCGCGAGCAGGTCCAGCACGCCCGCCATCCAGGCGCGATCCTCCGCGGCGTGCTCGGCCCGGCTGAACCGCTGGGGCAGGAACGCCCCGACCAGTGACAGTCGTCGCTCCGCGAGCCGCGCGCGCAGCGTGGGACCGTCACCCAGGAAGCCGGGTGGACCCAGCTCGGTGCCCGCGTAGCCCGCGGCCACCATCTGGCCCAGGACCAGCTCCGGCCCCGGCAGCAGCGGGTCGCCCTCGGTCTTCTCGAACACGCCCCAGGACACCGGCGCGGCCGCCACGCCCACCTCCGGGTCGAGCTGCAGATGTGCCCTGCGATCCACCGTCCGTGCCCTCCCTGCGATTGACAGCCAGCCGCCCCAGGTCGATGATACGCCCGAAACGCAATCGATTACATCAATGCATGCGCGTCGTGGGAGGACCGGTCATGAGGGTCGCGTTGCTGGGTGCCGGACGCATCGGCGTGATGCATGCGCGGTTGCTCGCGGGCCTGCCAGGGGTGGAGCTCCTGATCGCCGACGTCGACGCGGCACGGGCCGTCGCCGTCGCGGGCGAGGTGGGCGCGCGCGCGATGGCATCGGTGGAGGCCGCGATCGACGCGGCGGACGCCCTGGCCATCGCGTCCTCCACGGACACGCATGCGGACCTCGTGCGCGCCGGGCTCGCGCGGGGCATCCCGATGTTCTGCGAGAAGCCCCTGGCGAGGGATCTCGCGGGTTCCATCGCGCTCGCGGCAGAGATCCGGGCGGCCGGCGCGGTGCTCCAGTTGGGCTTCCAGCGCCGGTTCGACCCGGGCTACCTGGAGGCGCGCCGCATGGTCACCAGCGGCGAGCTGGGCACGGTCTACCTCGCCCGGCTGGCGGGCCACGATCCCGCGCCGCCCGCGGAGGCCTACATCCCCACCTCGGGCGGTCTGTTCCGGGACTTCTCGGTGCACGATTTCGACATCATCCGCTGGCTCCTGGACACGGAGGTGGAGGAGGTCTACGCGGACGGCGCGGTGCGCGGCTTCCCGATGTTCGCGACGTATGGCGACGTCGACAACGCCGTGGCGACGCTCCGGATGCGGCATGGCGTGCTGGTCGCGATGACCGCCTCGCGGCACGATCCGCGTGGCTACGACGTGCGCGCGGAGCTGTTCGGGAGCAAGGACAGCATCGGGGTGGGCATGGACGCGAAGCTGCCGTTGCGGTCCGTGGAGCCGGGCGTTCCGCCGCCCGCAGAGACCGGCTGGTCGGGCTTCATCGAGCGGTTCACGCCCGCCTACAGGGCCGAGCTGGTGACGTTCGTGGACGTGGCCGCCGGCCGTCTCCCCTCCCCCTGCACCGCACAGGACGGCGTGGAGGCGCTGCGCATCGCGGAGGCGGCCAGCCGCTCCCTTGCCGAGCACCGACCGGTCCGCCTCGACGAGATCGACCGCTGACCCAGCAGACCCTGCCGGGTCCCACCGGCGTGAACCGGACGCCCGCGACCATCCGCGACGTGGCGGCCCGGGCAGGCGTCTCCACCGCCACCGTCAGCCGGGTGCTCGCGGGCGTGAGCCCGGGCCGCCCGGGGACCCGCGCGCGCATCCTGGAGGCCGCCGCAGCGCTCGACTTCCGCCCGTCCGGCGTGGCCCGATCGCTCAAGCTGCGGGTCACGCGGACGCTGGGCCTGATCATCACGGACATCACCAACCCGTTCTTCCCGGAGCTGGTGCGCTCGGTGGAGGATGCCGCGCAGGCGTCGGGCCATGCCCTGCTGCTGGGCAACTCGGTGGCCGATCCGGCGCGCGAGCTGGCCTACCTGGAGCTGCTCGCGGCGCGCCGCGTGGACGGCCTGATCATCGCCGCCGCCGACGTTCCCGAGCGCCACGGCGACTGGCTGGCGCGCACCAGCCTGCCCATCGTGCTGGTGAACGGCGACAGCCCCGACGGACGGCATCCCGCGGCGAGCTCCGACAACCGGGGCGGCGGGCGGCTGGGCGCCCAGCACCTGCTCGCGCTGGGCCATCGGCGGCTGGGTCTCATCACGGTCGATGAGCCCGACCGCGCGGCGAGCGATCGGGCGGACGGGATCCGGGATGCCCTCCGGGACGCGGCGCTGGACCCCGGGGGGCTCACGATCGCCGCGGGTGGGCGCCACGTGTCCGGCGGCGAGGCTGCGATGGCGACGCTGCTGGCCCGCGATCCGCCACCCACAGGGGTGCTGTGCCACAACGACGTGATGGCCATCGGCGCGCTACGTGCGGTCCGCGCCTCCGGCCGGCGCGTGCCAGGGGATGTGAGCATCGTGGGCTTCGACGACATCGACCTCGCGGCGTACGCCGAGCCGCCGCTCACGACCATCGCCCAGGACACGGCACTGCTGGGTCGCTGGGGGGTCGAGACACTCGTGGCGTACATCGCCGGCGGCCCGGCCGCGAGCCCGGCACGGCCCCCGGCCATGGTCCGCGTGCCGACTCGCCTCGTGGTGCGCCGGTCGACGGGCGCGCCGCCCGCCGCCTGATCAGCCCGGGAGACCCGGAATCGGAACGCCGCCGCCCTCCAGGGGAGCGCGACGGCGTCCGGGAGTCCGCCGAGGCGGACGGTGGGCGACGGTTACTGGAAGTCGGCCGCGTTCTCCGCGGTCACCAGCTGCGTGCCGGTGTCGATGACAGGCTCGAGCGTCTCGCCGTTGATGAGCTTGACGAGGCTCTCCACGCCGAATCTGCCCATGTTGCTGGGCGCCTGCGCGATCGTCGCCTCCATGTCGCCCGCCAGGATGGCCGCGGCGGCATTGGGGTTGGCGTCGTAGCCGACGATCGTCAGCTGCTCGAGCAGGTTCTGGGAGCGAGCGGCCTCCACGGCGCCGAGCGCCATGTTGTCGTTGCTCGCGAAGATGCCCGCAAGATCCGGGTTACCGGTGAGGATATCCTCCGTCGCGGTCTGCGCAACCGCGGTGTCCCACTCGCCCGGGGCCTCCGCGACCACGTTCAGGCCGCATGCCGTGAGGCCGGCCTTGGCCCCCTCGAACCGGGCCTGACCGGTCGACTGGGTGATGATGCCCTGCAGGATGGCGACGTTGCCGCCCGCGGCGACGTTCTCACACAGGTAGCTGGCGGCCAGGGCGGCGCCCACGGCGTTGTCGGTGCCGATGAACGTGATGCCCTCGTTGGAGCCCTGGGTGTCGATGAACACCACCGCGATGCCCGCGGCGATGGCGGCATCCACGGCCTGCCCAAGGGCGACCGGATCGGTGGGCGCGAGCGCGATACCCGCGACGCCCTGGGTGATGGCGTCCTCGATCTGGGTGATCTGTGCCGCCACGTCCGACTCGGCGGGCGGGGACATGACGGTCACGTCCAGGCCCCACTCCGCAGCGGCATCCTTGGCGCCCTGCTCGACGGCGGCCCAGAACGGGTTGCCACCACCGGGGCCCTTCATGTTGACGATGAGCTTCTTGCCCGCGGCAGCGCCGGGATCGAGCGCGCCCGCACTGGGCGCGGGGGACTGCGCCGCGACGGGCGCGATGGCGGCGACGGTCAGCGCGGTCACTGCCGCGATGCCGAGGAACCGGGTGTGGTTCATTGCTCCTCCAGATGGTTTCCGGGCCGGCCGGACGCCGCGACCCATCGGGCCGCGATCGAGGTCCGGCGATCTCCAGGGACTCGATGACTCGGGCGGATGCCTCCTTTCGTTGGTCAGCTCGACGCGGCGACGCGCCGGCGGAGGACGTCGAACGAGACGACGCCGATGATGATCACGCCGATGAGCACCTGCTGCCACCACGCCTGCACGTTCGAGAGGTTGAGCAGGTTGCGCAGCAGGCCGATGACGAGCACGCCCGCGAACACGCCCAGCACCGTGCCTCGACCGCCGAAGAAGCTGGCGCCGCCGATGATGCAGGCGGAGATGGCGTAGAGCTCATCGCCCTCACCCGCGTTCGGGAAGCCCGAGCCGGTCCGGCCGGCCACGATGAGCCCGGCGAAGCCCGCCAGCATGCCGCACAGCAGGTACGCGATCACGAGCGTCCGGTTCACGTTCACGCCGCTCACCCGGGCTGCCTGGGGGCTGCCGCCGATGGCGTAGATGTGGCGGCCCGTCCGCGTGTGCTGGAGGAAGAGATACACCAGCGAGTAGGTGATGACGATCGCGACCAGGCTGACCGGGACCTGCGTGCCCGCGATATTGCCATAGCCGATCCAGCGCACCTCGTCCGGAAGCCCTGCGATGGGCACGCCGCCCGAGATGATGTTCGTCGCTCCTCTGGCGATGAACATCATGCCCAGGGTCATGATGAACGGGTGCGGCAGGTGCAGCCTGGTGAGGCCCAGGCCGTTGATGGTGCCCACGAACGCGCCCACCAGGAACGGCATCAGGACGAGGATGGGCCACGGCACGCCGTGGGTGGAGAGGACGGCTGACGCCATCATCGAGAGTGCGAGCGTGGAGCCCACGGACAGGTCGATGCCCGCCGTCAGGATGACGATGAACTGACCCAGGGCCAGCAGTGCGTAGAACGCGTTCTGACGCAGGATGTTGAAGATGTTGCGCTCGGTCAGGAACACGTCCGGCTGGGCGATGATGGACAGCACGATCATCACGCCCACGATGAGCAGCACGCCGAACCGGTCGAACCCGTTCATGACGCGTGCCACCAGGCGCTCCTCGCGGGCCGCGGCCTCCGCATCCGCCTGCGCATCCGCCTGCGCCGGCGTGAGCGCCTCAGCCACGGTCGAGGCCGCCTGCGATGGCCACGGACCCCGTGTGCGTCTGGTCGGCCGCCTTGTTGCCCATGATCCAGCCGATGACATCATTGCGGCTCACGTCCGCGAGCGGCGCCTCGGCGAAGTTCCGGCCATGGTACAGCGCCATCACGCGATCGCACACGTAGAACACATCATCCAGGCGGTGGCTGATGAGGATGACCGCGATGCCGTGCGTGGCGAGATCCTTGATCAGATCGAGCACCTTCGCCACCTCCTTGACGGCGAGGGCGGCGGTGGGCTCATCCATGATCACGACCTTGGCGTCGAAGGCCGTGGCACGCGCGATGGCGACGGCCTGGCGCTGCCCGCCCGAGAGCTCCTCCACGCGCTGCGACACGCTCTTGACGTGGATGCGCAGCTTGGCGAGGTGCTCCTTCGCCTTGGTCACGTTCGCCTTGTGATCCACCAGCCGGAGGGGGCCCACCCGGCGCGTGGGCTCGCGTCCCAGGAAGATGTTCTCGTCGATGCGCAGATTGCCCGCCAGGGCGAGATCCTGGTAGACCATCTCGATGCCCATCTCTCGCGCATCGCGCGGGCTGCCGAGGTGCACCGGGCGGCCCTCGATGAGCAGCTGCCCGTCGCTCGGCGGGTACAGTCCCGCGAGGATCTTCATCAATGTGCTCTTGCCGGCACCGTTGTCACCCACGACGCCCAGCACCTCGCCCGGCTGCAGCGTGAGGTCGACGCGTTCCAGGGCCACGACATGACCGAATCGCTTCGAGATGCCGCGTGCCTCGATCGCAGGTGTCACCTGGCCTCCCTCGATCGCCGGTGGACCGGACCCGCCCGGGTCTCCTGCCCCGGGTCGGACGTTGCGGAGAGGATACATGCCGGAGTCGCCGTGGAACGCTCGGAGTTCCGCTCAGAGAGTCGCCTGGCGTGCCCGGATGGCCGAGATGGTGGGCACCGCGTCGAGCCCCGGGCGCTCCACGAGCAGCGACGCGGCGAGCGCTCCGATGCGCAGCGCGTGCCCCCGCGCGCTCGCCTCCGGGCGCGCCCTGCTGCCTGCCAGGTGCCCCGCCAGCAGGCCCGCGAGCATGGTGTCGCCGGCACCGGTCGGATCGACCTCCTCGCGGGCCGGGATCCCGTGGTAGCGGCGCCCGCTCGCGACCCGGCCGTGCCGGTACCGCAACAGCAGGCCACCGTGGAGCCCCGCGGTGATGAGCAGTTCGCAGGGCGAGCCCAGCCAGCGCGCCACGTCGCTCATGGCGAGGCCGTGCGGTAGGTCGTGGCGGCTGACGCCCACCATGTCCGCGCGCAGCAGCAAGGGTGACGGTCCGGGATCGATGGGCCACACCCGCTCACCCGCATACAGGTGGCGCAGGATCCCCTGCCAGCCGAACGCCACGCACGCGTCGGGTCGGGGCACGTCCGCCCAGGCATCGGGGACCTCGGCGGCGACGGGCGCGAGGAGCGACGCCGGGGCGGTTCGCCATGCCGCCGGCAGGGCATCGGCAGGCACCGGGTCACTCACGGACAGGCAGGTCTGGACACGGCCCGTGGGCCGCTCCTCGTTGTCGAACACCGGTCCGTTGGCAAGCGGCACCCGGATGACCTGGGCGCCGGCCGCCTCCAGCAGGCGCAGCTCATGGGCGTCCCGGGCGAGGGGATCGAGGCCGATGACCACGCCCGTCCGGATGCCCAGGCGCGCCGTGGCGAGCGCGCTGTACGTCACGCCGCCGCCGAGCCGCCAGCCGCGCGGATCACCGGGGGCGATGTCACGCGCCGCAGCCCCCACCACCACCACGTCGGGGGTGGTGCTCCCATCGGCCATGCCGGTTCCCTCCTGGCGGCTGCGATATCCTCGGCTGTATGAGCCTTCGAGACAACCTGCCCCTGTACCTGTACGAACTCCATGAGGGAGACCAGGACGTCTTCACCGACGTCCTGCTCGCGCACGAGATGGAGTATGACGACACGGAGTTCCTGGATCTGGTGCTCGAGTCACGCACGAAGGTCCTCGAATCCTTCGAGGAGGACACCCTCACGGAGGCGATCGCGCGCGACCTGGAGGCTCGCCAGGGATTCGTGATCCTCGACGATCGCGTGCTGCGCGTCTCGGTCGTGGTGTCCAACGAGGAGGACGAGACCAAGGTCGTCAGCGTGGAGGATCAGCGCGGGGTGATGGAGGATGCATCCGACGAGCGGTTCCGCTCGCTGGTCCTGGACGTGGAGAAGGAAGACCGCCGATGGGGGGAGCGCTGATGGCTCGGTATCGCGTGATGTCCTGGCGCGGGATCGCGTCGCAGGTCAAGGCCACGGACGACTCGGGAGCCGCCGCGGCGCGGATGCTGCCCAACAAGTGGCAGCAGGAGATCGACCGGGTCGCGATGCGCGAGGACCTCGCGGGCACCGACGAGTACCTCGAGCTGTGGGGCTGGTCCGCGGAGTCGGAGCGACCGGGCACGGTGGACGCGGTCGCGGATGCGGTCCTCGCGGAGCTGGTCGAAGCCGGGCTGCCGCCGTCGGACGGGTGACGCGCGGGGCGGCGACCCAGCGTCCGGCCCGCGCTCAGACGTTGAACAGGATCTCGACCACGTCACCGTCCCGCACCAGGTAGGTCTTGCCTTCCGACCGCAGCTTGGCGTGCTTGCGCGCCTCCGCGGTCGAGCCGAGCGCCAGGAGGTCCTCCCAGAACACGACCTCCGCCCGGATGAAGCCGCGCGCGAGGTCGGAGTGGATGGCACCCGCGGCATCCACGGCGGTCGATCCGGTCGGGATCGTCCAGGCGCGCGTCTCATCGTGACCGGCGGTGAAGAAGCTGATGAGGCCCAGCAGCTCATAGGAGCGCTGGATGACGCGTTCCAGGCTCGAATCACCGGCGAGGCCCAGATCGGCCCGGAAGATGGCCGCCTCCTCCTCGTCGAGCTCACCGAGTTCCATCTCGATGCGCGCGGAGAGCGCGTCCACCATCGTCCCGCGGTGGGCGATGCGCCCCTGGATATCCGCCACCAGGGCGTCACGGCCGGCGATCTCGCCCTCCCCCACGTTGAGCAGGATGAGGACCGGCTTCTCGGTCAGGAATCGGAACCCGCGGATGCGCTTGGCGCTGTCCTCGTCGAGTTCCACGTCACGGATGGGCCGCCCCTCCGTGAGCACCGGCAGCAGTTGGTCCAGGACGACCAGCTCCCGCTCGTTCGCCTCACGCTCCTGGGGAGTGCCGTGCCGACCCGTGGTGCGCAGCTTCTCGACGCGCTTCTCCATCACGCCCAGGTCCGCCATCACGAACTCGAGCTCCAGCTGCTCGACGTCCCGCCACGCGTCCACCGACCCATTGGGGTGGGGCACCGCATCGTTGGAGAAGACGCGGACGACGTGGAGCAGGGCATCCGCGTTGCGCAGTCGCGCCAGCTGGTCGGCCGGGATGTCCGAGCGCGGCCCGCCGTCCGTGGTCATGGGCGGCGCGGGGAGGTCGACGTAGGTGACGTCCGCGGGGACCTCCCGCTTGGGCTTGAACAGGGTCGTGAGGCGGGTGAGCCGGTCATCCGGCACCTTCACCACCCCGGTGTTGACGGTGAGCCCCCCGAAGCCGCCCGTCTCGGCGTGTCCTCGGGTCAGGGTGTTGAAGACGGTGGTCTTGCCCGAACGGGCCAATCCGACGATCGCGATCTGCACAGTGGCGTCAGTATCCCTTGCCCGGGTCGACCGTGTTCAGCAGGGCCTCGCCGGCCGTGAAGCGGGCAAGGTTGTCGCAGAACAGCTCGATGCTCCGGTCCAGCACCCGGCCGCTGGACCAGGACGTGTGGGGCGTGAGGATCAGGTTGGGCACGTCGAACAGCGGCGACGAGGGCTCCACCGGCTCCATGCGCACGGTGTCCAGCACCGCGCCGCCCAGCTGACCGGAGCGCAGCGCGCGCACCAGGGCACGCTCGTCCACGAGCCCGCCGCGCGCGACATTGACCAGCCACGCGCCGGGCTTCATGAGCCCCAGGCGGTGGGCATCGAACAGGTCCTCGGTGTCACCCGTGAGGGGCAGCGCGAGGACCACGAAGTCACTCTCGGCGAGCAGTTCCGGCAATCGGTCAGGTGTCAGCAGCCGGTCGATCCCCGCCAGGTCCTCATTCGTCACGCCGGTCTCGCCTGCGCCGGCCGGTCCGCCCGCACCGGCCGGGTCGCGGCGGACGGCGACCACGCGCGCTCCGAACGCGAGCGCCAGGTGGGCCACCGCCTGGCCGATGGAGCCCAGCCCCACGACGCCGATGGTCACGTCACGCATCTCGCGCGCGGCAAGCGGCTGCCAGGTGTGCTCGCGCTGGAGCTCCAGGAGCTGCGGCAGCCGCCGGATGACCGACAGGATCATCATCAGCACGTACTCCGCGATGGGCTCCGAGAAGACGCCGCGCGCGTTGGTGATGATCAGTCCGCGCTCTGCGGCAGCGGGCGTCAGGACGCGCTCCACACCCGCCGTCGCGGAGTGCACCCAGCGCAGGCTGGGGCAGCGGGCCAGCAGCCGGTCGAACGTGGCAGCCGGCAGTGGACCGCGGAGCAACACCTCCACGTCGTCGAGCGACTCATCCGAGAGACCTTCCAGCGACACGCTCACGAGTCGCGCGTCAGGCGCGATGGCGCGGATCCGCTCCAGGTCCGCCTCGCGATACCGAGCCGAGAGGATGGGCGTGAGCGCGATGGCGGCCGGCTGGCCGCCGGGTCCGGAACCGGGCATCACGTGCCCTCCCCTGCGGCGGTCGGTGGGCTGGTGGCCGGGACGGCGAGACCCTCGGGTGCGGCGGCAAGGATGCGCCGGACCCACGCCGCGGGATCGTCCATCTCCCTGTCGGTGGGCAGGTTCGCAGGGCCGTCCCAGAGCCGCGCGATCGCCGCGTCACCGCCCGCCCGGTGGACGCCGCTCACGAACGCCTCGCCCCGACGGTACTGTCCGAGCTTCATGTCCAGGCCGGTGAGCCGGGCGATGATCCGGTCGATGCCCTTGCGCTTCGCCGCCCGGCGGGCCTCGAATCGGTCCCGGATGCGCTTCACGTCGGGCAGCACCTGCTCGCCGACGTCATCCATGACCCAGTCGCTGAACCCCTCGAGGAGGCTCATCACGAGCTGCGTCTCGCGCAGCAGGCCGCGCTGCTCGGGGCTCATGAAGCCCACGATGGAGCCCTCGCTCGCTGCGCTCCGCCAGCGACGGGCGAGCCCGCGCAGGCCGCCGGACTGGAGCGAACGCGCCTCGTCGAGGAACAGGGAGATCTGACGCTCCAGGCGCTCCCGCAGGTACGGCCGCAGCCAGGGATGCGCTTCCAGCTCGAATGCGTGGGTCGCCTCATGGAGCGCGATCCACGTCCGGAACTGGTCCACGGGGATGCCCAGGGTGTTCGCCGTGGCGCGGATGTTCTCCTCCACGAACAGCAGCCGGCCCGGCGCCTCCTCCGCGGATAACAGCGCGATGTCGTACTGGCCCAGGACCCGGGTGCCCAGGAAGCCCAGCAGGAACCCGATCTGGCGCGTGGTCAGGAACCGGTTCGCGCTCACGGCCATCGCCGCGCCCAGGCCGTGACCGCGGGTGTCCATCCCCAGCTGACCTTCCAGGTGGCCCACGAGCGCCTGGAAGGTGCTCATGTTCGCGCGCGCCCACCCCGCGCGGTCCACGACCGCGTGACGCTCGACGACCCCCGGCAGCGGGCTGCCGAGGCGCGCCTCCAGCAACGGCACGATGCGCGACATGGCCCGCGCGTAGGTCGCCTCCGTGCGCGCAAGCTCGGCGGCGGACAGCGAACCCGGCGCGGCCCGCAGGCGAGCCGTCGCCATGCGCTCCACGGCGGCCCAGTCCACCAGGCTGCGGTCCGGGTCCCGGTCCCGGACGGCGCGGTCCGAGACGTAGCGCACCGCGAGGCCCACGCCGACCGCGACGCCGACCGCGACCGCGCGGCTCGTCCGGAGTCGCCCGGCGAGCTCCCAGGCGCCGCTCACGTGCGTGCCTCGTCCACGGTCAGGGGCAGGATCTCCACCGACTCGATGCTGGGGAACAGCGTGCCGAACAGCAGGTCGGCGGTGCGCCGGAACGCCGCGACATCTCCCGTCGTGAGCTGGACGTGCGTGGCGTCATCGCCATCGGTGGCCATGCCGTGGACCTCCAGCAGGCTCGCGAGTGCGGAGGCCGTGGCTGACGCGGAGTCGATGACCGCGACCCCCGGCCCCACGGCATCCGCGATGACGTCCACCAGCAGCGGGTAGTGGGTGCAGCCGAGCAGCAGGGTGTCGATGCGCTCGCCCTGCGGCAGTGGGAAGACGGCATCCGCATCCGCGCCATCGGGGCCGTCGGCTGGTGACCGCCCGTCTCCGTGGCCGAGCAGCGGCGCGACGGAACGGGCCACGGCGGCCACCACCTCCGGCCCTGTCAGCGACCCCGCCTCCACCAGCGGCACAAGCGTCGGCGTCGCATGCTCGTAGACCTCGATGAACGGGTTCTCGTCCTTGATGGCCCCGAAATAGGCACGCGACCGGACGGTGGCCTGCGTGGCGATGACGCCCACGCGCCGGTTCCGGGTGGCCAGCGCGGCGGCCGTGGCGCCGGGGCGGACGACCCCGAGGATAGGCACGTCGTACCGACGACGGAGCACGCTGAGCGCCACGGCGGACGCCGTGTTGCAGGCGACGACGATGGCCTTCACGTCCCGCGACGCGAGGTGGTCCAGGCACTCCGTCGCGAAGTGGATGACGTCAGCATCCGGGCGAGGACCATAGGGAGCCCGGGCATTGTCTCCGAGGTAGATGGTGCTTTCCCGCGGCAGCCGTCGGAGCACCTCCCGGAGGACGGTCAGGCCACCGACCCCGGAGTCAAAGAAGCCGACGGGACGCGGATCCGCCATGCGCTACGGGCGAGCGCTCGCGGCGGCGGCCACGGCGCCCGCGGGGAGCGTGAGCGCGGCTGCGATGGCAGCGATGTCGCGGCTGATGGGTGCGTCCGGAGCGGACAGCACGAAGGGGACGCCCTGGTTGTTCGCCTCCACCACGAGCCGGCCATCCGACACCACCCGGAACTCCGGCGCCCGACCGAGCATCGACACGTACACCGCCTCATCCAGTCCACCGACGGCATCGGAGCGGTTGAGCACGACGCGCAAGCGGTCCTCGGCGAACCCGATGAGCTCGAATGCCTGGTTCATCATCCGGGTGTTGCGGACGCTGGTGTAGTCCGAGGTGACCACGAGCAGGATCGCGTCGCAGGCATCGAAGAAGCCCAGCGTCATGTCCGTCACGGTCGTGGGCGTATCGATGACCACCAGGTTGTAGACGCGGCGCAGGAGCGACAGCACCTTCTCCACGTCACGCACCGTGACCATCTCAGCCATCTCCACGCGCGGCGGCGCCAGCAGGATGTCCACGCCCGATGGGTCGCGCCACAGCACGTCCACGAGATCGGCCTCCGTGACACGGTCCGTGGGCAGCTGGAGGAAGGACGGGGCCTCTTCCGGCACGCGCAGCAGCCCCCGCAGGTCCCCGAACTGGAGGCTCCCGTCCACGAGCGCCACGGACAGGCCGGGAGTCTGGGCCGCAGCCACCGCGACGTTGTAGGCGATGGTCGTCGTGCCCACGCCGCCCTTGGCGCCGAACACCGCGTACGTGCGCGACAGCGAGTCCGGGGCCAGCGCGCGGTACTCCTGGTGGGCCGCCACGAGCGTGTTCATGAAGTCGAATCCCGAGAACGGCATCGACAGCACCTTCACGATGCCCATGCCAGGCCCCACGCGGATCGGCTTCTGGGGCACCGTCATCGCGATGATGGGCAGGTCCACGCCCGCCTGGCGGACGCGCTCCGCGACCTCCAGGCCGTTCACCCGGCCCTGGAGCAGGGCATCCACCATGAGGATGTCCGGCCGCAGCTGACGGATCTGGTCGAGCACATCCTCGCCCTTCGTGAGGACGTCGAGCAGCTTGACCTGGTCCTGCGCGTTGAGCAGGTTCCGGATGTACTGCGAGACCTGGGCGACGTCCTCGACGAGCAGGAGGCGGATCTGCGAGCTGGCGGACACGGGCCTACTGTACCAACCGAGCCAGCAGGACCGCCCGTTCCGCTCCCGGCCCAAGGGGGCCCATCTGATAGTCCCCCACGACTTCCTCCACGACGAGTCCGGCGGCCTCCGCCAGCAGCGTCAGCTCACGCACGTTCACGAGGTGGAGGCGGTCCGTGCGGATGGCCCGGCGGACCGGTCCACCGTCGCGCGGCGACGCATCGAACAACTGGGTCAGGTCGACGGTCGCCGTCGCCGCATCGTGGCGCGCGGAGGCGAGCTTCACGACCTGCTCGCCGGTGTCAGGGTCGTCGCGAACCCACTCCACGAGCAGCCGGCCGTCGTATAGCGACAGGTCGCCGGCGTCCGGCAGCAGCACGTCCACCACCGCGAGGCCGTCCGGGCGCAGGTGGGCGGCCATGGTCCCGAAGGCGGCCGCCTGGGCCGCGGGGCCCGGCAGCAGGAACAGCGAGTTGAGGCCGATGAACACGAGTCCGAAGCGCTCGTCGAGGCGGACCGTGGTCAGGTCCGCCTCCACCGTTCGCAGCCGCGTCGCGGGCCGACGGCCGCGGCGAGCGGCCCACGCGTCGGCCGTGCGAGCGAGCATCGCGGGATCGTTGTCCAGCGCCACGACCTCGTGGCCGGCGAGCGCCAGGGACACCGCCAGCCGCCCGCTGCCGGCGGCGAGCTCCAGGACCGGTCCGTCGATGCGCGTCAGCAGCGCCCGGTACAGGTCAAGGTCACCCGGATCATCCCGCAGGTCGAGGTCGTAGTAGCGGGCGAGATCACCCGCCAACGTCCGGCCCATGTCCGAGCTTCCCCCCTCTGGAGCGACACGACTCACCCCCCGGCGCCGTCCGCCTGGACGTGTGGCGCGGGCCTCGGCCCGACCGGTGTCGCGCCCGCGAAGCGTACCGCGGTCCCGTCGCGCTGCTTCGCCGCGAGCGCACTGACGGCTTCCAGCACCAGCCGGTGGGCCGCCATGGCGGTGACCTCCGCGTGATCGTACGGCGGGGAGACCTCCACCACGTCCATGCCCGCGAGCTCCACGGCACCCACGATGCGCCGGACCGCACGTAGCAGTTCGCGTGTCAGGAGTCCGCCCGGCTCGGGCGTGCCGGTGCCGGGGGCCATGCCCGGGTCCAGCACGTCGATGTCGATCGACAGGTAGATCGCGTCCGGGCCGTCGAGCGCTTCCGCGATCGCGTCGTCCACGACCGCCTCCGCGCCGCGTTCCTCGATCTCGCGCATCAGGTGCCAGCGCATCCCCTGCGCGCGCATCCAGTCGAGGACCTCCGCCGGCGGCCAGTAGCCGCGCAGGCCGACCTGGACGAAGTTGCGCCCCGCGACCGCGCCCGACTCGATGAGTCGCCGCATGGGGGTGCCGTGCCCGGTGAGCACGCCCCAGTCCTGGTCCGCCGTATCCGCGTGCGCATCGAAGTGAACGATGCCGATCGATCGAGGCGCCCGCACCTGCGCGACGGCGCTGGCGCTGGGCCACGTGATGGAGTGGTCGCCGCCGAGGATGATCGGGATGGCGCCCGTCGACGCGACCTCCAGCACCCGCCGGAAGATCATGGCGTGGGACCGATCCAGCCACGCGGGTACCACGTTCACGTCGCCGGCGTCCACCACATCGAGCACCTCGAAGGGCGCGACGTCCAGCTGCAGCGAGTAGCCACCCTGGGTGTAGGTGGCCTGCCGGATGGCCCGCGGCCCGAAGCGTGCGCCGGACCGGTAGCTCACTCCGTCATCGAACGGGGCACCCAGGACCGCGACGTCCGCCTTGCGGCGGACCAGCTCGGCAAGGTCCTCGACCACCGGTCGCTTGCACCAGGACACCGCGCCGACGTAGTTGGGGATCCCCGGTGGATCGAACGCGGGATACGGCCGGTCCCAGCCGTTGGCGGCTGCGAAGTCCAAGGGTCGAGAGGTGGACATCCTGCGCGACCTCGCGCGGCGCACCGCCGGTTCTGCGAGGCCCGGCGGGGTGTGCGCTGCCATCGTAGTCCTGGTGGACCCTCCGTGGCGGATCAACGTCGAAGGCTGAGGGCCAGCTCCACGAGGACCGCGAGCGTGATCACGAACGCCGCAAGCGGCAGGCTCAGCGTCGATTGCCCGCGCAACATCACCAGCACGGTGGCTGTGAGCCCGACGATGAGCGCCCGACGCCCGGCGCGGCTCCAGTCCCCACGATCGGCGATGGCCCGCTGGCGCGTGCGGCTGGCCAGCCAGAAGAGCGGCCAGACCGTGATGGCCATCGCGGCACCGATGGCCACGGCGCCCGTGAGCTGGACGGCCGGCTGGCCCACGGGTGATCGATTCACGAGGAACCAGGCCACCGCCGCCCACGCGGCGACCGCGGCGAGCAGCAGGGCGAAGCCGGTGGCGCGATCCCGGGCGAGCATGCCGCAGTCTATGCCGGAGGCCGCCCCCGTCGCCGCCGATCGGGGTCATCCCGCCACCGACGACGGGCAGATGTCCCGGAACGGGCAATAGCCGCATGCGAACCGGTCCGGTGTGGGTGCGCGCTGGCCCGCCGCGATGCCCGCAGCCGCAGTAGCGAGCGTCTCCCGGACGCGGCCGAGCTTGCCCGCCTCCGGCCGGACGCGACCCGTCAGGCCGCTCTCGAGGAAGTGCAGCTCCATCGCTTCCGGCAGGATCCCGGTCTCGGCCTCCCACGCGAGGGCGTAGAGCTGGAGCTGGAGCGAGTCGCGGGCCTTCTCGTCCGCGTGCTTCTGATGCCGCACGTCCCCGGACTTGTAGTCCGTGATGACCGCCCCACCCGAAGCCTCGTCGACCCGGTCGTAGCGGCCCCGCAGGTCGTGCTGACCGAGCCGCACCGCGAACGGACGCTCCGTGCCGATCGTGGTGCGGCCCGGCAGGTGGGCGCCGTCGTCGAGGAACCGCGCCAGCGCCGCGAGACCCGCGGCGTACCGGGCCTCCTCGTGCGCGCGGGACAGGAACCCCTCGCTCCGCCAGTGCGCCGCGAACACCTCCTCAAGGGCCGCGAGGTCCAGGGTCCTGCCGCGCAGCTGGGCGCCGTGGTACGCCGCGACCGCCTGGTGGAGGGCCGAGCCCAGGACCAGCGCATGGTGCGGCGGCGTGGGCACGCCGACCCGATAGCGCAGGTGGTACCGCAGCGGGCAGGTGAGGAAGTCGTCCACCTGGGAATAGCTCAGGGACCGCGGCGCGGTCGCGGAGACGGCCGCCGCCGTGGCCGGGGCCGGCTCGGCGATGGCGGCCTCGATGGCGGCAAGGGACGGCCGCGGGCCGACGGCCGGTGGCAGCCGGTCCAGCGCCTCCGCGATGAACGGCGACGGCCGCCGCCGACGGCCGCCCGAGCCAGCCTCCGCGGCGAAGCTGAGGATGAGCTCGTCGCGGGCGCGGGTCATGCCCACATAGCACAGCCGACGCTCCTCCGCGAAAGGCGCCCCCTCCACGGTGGCCACCCGGCGCAGGCTTGCGGGCAACGGCAGCCGCTCGCGCCTGGCGCGTGCCGGGAAGCGACCCTCGGCGAGGCCGCTGAGATACACGATCGGGAACTCGAGGCCCTTGGCCTTGTGGACCGTCAGCACGGCCACCGCGTCCACGTCGGCATCCAGTTCCTCCGCCGCGGGGTCCGCGCCCGCCTCCAGCAAGGCGCGGAGCTGGGGGACCACGACGGCGGCGCGCGCATCCTCCAGCAGGGACCCCTGGGCACGCAGGAGCTCGAACAGCTGTGCCACCCGTCGGAGCGGCGCGTCATCGCCGCGCTCCGCGGCGGCCACGAGCGCCGTGTAGCGTCCGCTGGAGCGCAGGTGTCCGTACAGCACGGCGGCGACCGGCTGCTCGTGCGACACGACCATGGCGGCCTGGACGTCCTCGACCAGCCGCGCGATCGACGTCCGTGTGCCCGCTGCGAGCCGGAGCAGGCCCGGCTGCTGGACGACCTCCGTGAGCACCTGCCAGGGCGAGCGGTGCCGGCGGCGCGCGTGATCGAGGATGGCCGTGAGATCGGAGCCACCAAGCCGGTACGGCGCCGCGGTCGCCACCTGGTACAGGTCCGTGCCGCTGTCCGGGTCCACCACCAGGCGCAGGAATGCGAGCAGACCGCGCACCTCCGGGTGGGCCGCCAACCGGCTCGTGCCACCGGTCCGCCAGGGCACGCCCAGGACATCCAGGCTCCGACAGAACGGCTCGGCGTCCGCGTTCGTGCGCACCAGGATCGCGATGTCCCGGGGGCGCGTCCCGGACGCGATGCGTGCCGCGACGGCCGCGGCGATGCCGTCCGCCTCATCCGTCGCCGTGGGCCAGGACCGCAGGTCCACCATCGCGGCCCGGCGACCGCGGCGCGTGGCGACGAGCGCGGTGTCCGCCCCTTCCAGCGTCGCCAGCCGGTGCGGCTCGTTGTGGCTGATGAGTCGGTGCGCGGCTGCGAGGATCGGGCCACGGGACCGGTAGTTGCGCCGAAGGACCACCCGCCGGAGGTCCGGATACCACCCATGCAGGCCCCGCAGGCTCTCCACTGCGGCACCCCGGAAGGTGTAGATGGCCTGGTCATCGTCCCCGACCACGGTCACGTTGCCGTGCGCCGCGACCAGGCGCATGAGCTCCAGCTGCATGGGGTCCGCATCCTGCCCCTCATCCACGAGCACATACCGGAAGCGGCGGGCGACCTGGGCCGCCACGGAGGGCCGCTCCTGGAGCAGCCTCACGGCGAGGGACACCTGGTCGCTGAAGTCCAGCAGCCCGCGCTCGGCCAGGATCGCCTGGTAGCGCCCGAACGCCTCGGCGAGCTCCCGTTGCCCGGCTGCCTCATCCAGGAGCGCACGTGCGACGGTCCGCTCTCCCTCGTCCGTGGCGGCCTCCAGCACGGCGGAGGCGCCCGCGGCCAGCTCCTCCGCGGCCGCCCGGAACATCGCCGGATCGATGCCCTCATCCTTGGCCCGACCGAACAGCTCCACGAGCGCGTCGAGGTTACGCGTCGGATCCGACAGCGGCCGGAACCGGTCCAGGCCGAGATCGAACAGGCGCTCGCGGAGCAGCATCACCGCCTCAGGACGGGTGATGACCCGCGGCGCCGGCGGCAGTCCCAGCTCGTACCCGTACTCGCGGATCAGGCGGTCCCCGAAGGCGTGGAACGTGTGCACGGCCGTGTCCGCGTGGCCATAGGGCACCAGCAGGTCCACGCGCGCCTGCATCTCGTCCGCGGCGCGCTCCGTGAAGGTCAGCGCCAGGATCTCCGAAGGCAGTGCCCGCTTGGTCGCGATGAGCCACGCCACGCGGCGCGTGATGACCTCCGTCTTGCCGGTGCCCGGCCCGGCCAGCACGAGCAAGGGCCCCTCGCGGTGCGTGACCGCGCGCCGCTGCTCCCGGTCGAGGCCCCGAAGCAGCGGGCGCACGACCGACAGGTCGACAGGGGCGCCGGCGGGACGCCGGATCGGGTTGACGAGGTGGGGGAAGGGATGCTGCACGGCCATGCCCGCAGAGTGCGGGCTGGTCGTGCCACCTAGGCTGTCACGCCGGGCGCCGTCAGATCGCGAGCCCGGCGTCCCGCAACGCCGCGACCTCCTCCTGGGACAGGGGCGCCTCACTGCGGCCCGCCATGATGGCCTTCACGTAGACGCGCGTCGCGGTGCGCGAGTGGAGGCTCGAGAGGACGATTCCATCCGCGCCACCGTCAAGCAGGGCGAGCGCGAAGCTCTGCTTGCCGCCGGTGTCGTCGAAGGGGTTGAAGCGCACGAGCCCCACGTGCTGGACCGCGTGCCGCAACCCGGTGTCGGCCGCGGCCGCCTGCTCCCGAAGGCCCGCCACGGCCGCGGTCAGCGCCTCGATCCGCTCCGCCTGGGCGATGACGTATCGCTCCATGGACGGGTCCTCGTCGAGGTGGCTGGTGGGCACCGCCCCGCGCCCGCCACGTCGCAGCGCGGCCATGGCCACGAGGAGGGCGAACGACGCGACCACGAGTGCCGCGACCGCGATGGTGCCCGCGATGTCATCGAGCGCACCAAGCATGCGCGAACGTGCCTCCTCCAGGGTCGGGATCGGTCCCGATCGTAGCAGCCGGATCGCCCGGCGGTGCTATCCTTCGCCCTCGATCGGCCTGTCGACGACGCCCGTCGTCGACCCCCCAGACCTGAGGTTCCTCGCGACCGTGGCCAAGCGTACACGCGGCGTCGGCGTCCGCAGCACCCACCGACCGGGTGGCGGACCGCCCGTCCGCTCCTCGTCCGCCGCTCCCCGCTCCTCCATGGGTCGCGGCGCAGAGCCGCCCGCAGCGATCCCCGGAGCGCCGCCGCGCGCGACCCAGGAAGCCGATCTCGTGGCCGGTGCCGTCGCTGCCACGGAAGCGGCCAGCCGGTCCGCCGCCACCGCATCCGTCGCGGCGACGGCCTCTCCATCGACCCGTCGGACGCAGCGCGGACACGTGAAGGTCAAGGAGGGCAGCGTGCTCGCGCAGCGCGCCCAGGACGAGTATGTCTACGTCGGCCAGGACCTGCGTCGGATCGCCGTGGTCGCGGCGATCCTGTTCGCGGCGCTCATCGTCTTCTGGCTGTCGTTCACGGTCGTCGATCCGTTCGGCATCTACTGACCCACCGCCCGGTGACCCCCGACGGTCCTTGGACGCCCCAGCGCGTCGCCGCGAGGATCCAGCACACGCTCATCGCCACGGGCACCACCCGGGATGAGTTGGTCCGCCACTGCGAGGAGTGCCTGGAGCACGGGTTCGACGCGGCGATGGTCGCTGGCTGCTGGCTGCCGGTCGCCCGAGAGGTCCTCGCCGGAAGCGCCGTCAAGCTCGCGTCCGCGGTGGACTTCCCGGTCAACCAGATGACCACCACGGGCAAGGCCGCCGAGGCCCGCGCGCTGGTGGATGCGGGCGCCATGGAGCTGGACATGCTGGTCAACATCGGCTGGCTGCGCAGCGGCATGGAGGGGCCGTTCCGGGACGACATCGCCGCGGTCGTGGAGGCCGCCCGACCCGCGGGCGTCAAGGTGATGCTCGAGTTGCCTCTGCTCACGCCCGCGGAGCGTGAGCGTGCCGTGGCGCTCGCCGTCGACGCGGGCGTGCGCTGGGTGAAGAACGCGAGTGCGGGTGCCGTGGGCATCGCGAGCCCCGAGGAGATGCGCTTCCTCCGAGCGCGCGTGCCGGCCGGCGTGGGCGTCAAGGCATCCGGCGGCATCAAGACCTGGGCGGGTGCGGTTTCCCTGCTCGACGCTGGCGCGGACCTCCTCGGCTCCAGCGCGGGCGTCGCCATCATCCGCCGCGAGACGGGGGCGCGCAGCTACTGATGGCCGCCGCCCGCCCGGTGGTGACCGTGGTCGGCAGTTACGCCGTGGGCATGACCCTGCGCACCGACCGGATCCCGGTGCCCGGCGAGACGCGCATCGGCTCCGACTTCGACCTGGGTCCCGGCGGCAAGGGCAGCAACCAGGCCATCCAGTCCGCGCGCCTGGGTGCCGACGTGGAGCTCGTGACGTGCCTCGGGCGTGACCGGTTCGGGGACGACGCGATCGAGCTGTACGGCCGCGAAGGCGTCGGCACGCGTCACCTCGTGCGCAGCGATCGAAGCACGGGCGTCGGCTTCATCATCGTCGACGCCGCCGGTCAGAACGTGATCGTGCTGGATATGGGCGCGAACCACGAGCTACGGCCGGCCCACGTGGAGGCTGCGCAGCAGCGCATCGCGGCGAGCGGCGCGGTGCTCACCCAGCTGGAGGTCCCGCTCGACGTCGCCCTGACGACGTTGCGACTGGCACGTGAGGCGGGCGTCACGACGCTGTTCAACCCTGCGCCGGCCCGTACCATCCCCGCCGAGGCGCTCGCGGGCATCGACATCGTGACCCCCAACCTGGGCGAGCTGCGCGTCCTCCAGGGGTTGCCGGCGGACGCCGATGCCGATGACCTGGCGCTGTGCCGGCGACTGCTCGCGGCCGGCGTGGGAACGGTGGTGCTGACCCGCGGTGAGGAGGGCGCGCTGATCGTGCGGCGCGACGGCGAGCTGGCGATCCCCAGCCACGCGGTGGACGTGGTCGACAGCACCGGCGCTGGCGACGCCTTCAGCGGCACGCTCGCGACCAGCCTCGCGGGGGGCATGACGCTGGAGGCCGCCGTGCTGCGCGCGGCCGCTGCGGGGGCCCTTGCCTGCACCAGGCTGGGCGTCGTGCCCAGCCTCGCCACGGCCGCCACCATCGATGCGCTGGCAGCGAGCGCCTGAGGGACTGCCTCAGGCCTCCGGGGCATCGGGGGCCGGTCGCGGGCTGCTGCCTGCCGCCGACGGCCCCCTCGTAACCGCCTGTCGAGCACGCATCACCTGGCTGGCCACCTTCATCGAGTCCACCACCGGTCCCGGCTCACGTGCCCGGCGTGGGCCGCCGGACGCCGCCTGCTCCTCGCGGTCACTGCGCAGACGCTCCAGCCGATCGCCGATCTGGCGCTCCATGCCCTGGTCGGTGGGTCGGTAGTAGCGCCGCGTCGCGAGCAGGTCCGGCAGGTACTGCTGTGCGACGTCGCCGCCATCGTAGTCGTGGGGCAGCCGGTAGCCGACCCCGATGCCATGGCTGCGCATGCGCGCCACGGGTGCGTTGAGCAGGTGGGGCGGCACCGCCTGCGAACCGTGCTGCTGGACGTCGGCCATGGCCGCCCAGTAGGCCTGTCCGGCGCGGTTCGACTTGGGCGCGACCGCGACGTAACAGGCGGCGTGCGCGAGCGCGTACTGGGCCTCCGGCAGCCCGACCCAGTCGAGCGCCTGGGCTGCGGCGACCGCGACCTGGAGCGCGCGAGGGTCCGCGTTGCCCACGTCCTCCGACGCCGCGATGATGATCCGCCGGGCGATGAATCTCGGGTCCTCCCCCGCCGCGATCATCGCCGCGAGCCAGTAGAGCGTCGCGTCGGGGTCGTTGCCACGCATGCTCTTGATGAACGCGCTGACGGTGCCGTAGTGGCCGTCGCCGCCCTTGTCGTACGCCAGGATCCGTTGCTGTGCCGCGGCCTCCACGAGGTCCAGCGTGGGTCGCACGGGACGCTCCATGTCCGGGTCCTCCGCGCCGGCCATGGCGGCGGCCGCCTCCAGCACGTTCAGGACCGTGCGCGCATCGCCCGCGCTGATCGCGACGAGGTGCTCACGAGCATCGTCCGGCAGCGCGACGGACCCGCCGTAGCCTCGGTCGTCCGTGAGCGCCCGGTCCACGATCGTGCCCAGCTCCTCGTCGGAGAGCGGCTCCAGTCGAAACACGCGCAGCCGGGACAGCAGCGCCGAGTTGACCTCGAAGTAGGGGTTCTCGGTGGTCGCGCCGATGAGCGTGAGCGTGCCGTCCTCCACCTGGGGCAGCAGCGCGTCCTGCTGCGCCTTGTTGAACCGGTGGATCTCATCCACGAACAGGACCGTGGAGGCGCCGCCGCGCTCGATCCAGGCCCGTGCCTTCGCGATCACCGCGCGCACATCCGCCACGCCGCTCATGACCGCGGACAGCGTGGAGAACGGCGCGTCGAGCCCGTCCGCGAGCAGGCGCGCCATCGTGGTCTTGCCCACGCCCGGCGGTCCCCACAGCACCATCGACGCGAGGTGGCGGCGCTCGACCATGCGCGTGAGCGCGCCCTTGGCCCCGATCAGGTGCTCCTGGCCGATGACCTCCGCGAGCGAACGTGGGCGCATCCGGGCCGCCAGCGGCGCATGGGCAGCGACGCCGGCAGGCACCAGGTCGATCCGCTCCGGTTCCGCGTCGAAGGTCGGTCGTGGTGGCACGAGGGCAGTCTAGACGTCCGTTCGCGGGACGGTCCGGCGGCCCCGGGCTACCATGGACGCCTCGCGTCGCGTCGCCCTCGGATGCGCACGCCCGGCCCACCCTGGAGAGCTCGATCGTGCCTCAGAACCTGCGAATCCCCGGCCCCACGCCCCTTCCCGCGCGCGTCCGCGAGGCGGGTTCGTGGCAGATGGTCAACCACCGCGGTCCGGAGTTCAAGGCGCTGTTCGGTCGGGTCTCGTCGAAGCTCCAGGCGGGGTTCCAGACGACCAACGACGTGCTCATCACCGGCTCGTCGGGGACCGGCGGCCTGGAGGCCGCGGTCGTCAATCACCTCTCGCCCGGCGACCCCGTGCTGGCCATCAGCGTCGGTGTCTTCGGCGATCGCCTTGCCTCCATCGCGACCACGTACGGCGCGGACGTCACGAGGCCCGCGTTCGAATGGGGCAGGGCCGCCACGCCGGACCAGGTCCGTGACGCGATCTCGGGGATGCAGGCCGCCGGCCACTCGCCGCGCGCGGTCCTGATGACCTTCAACGAGACCTCCACCGGCATCACCAACCCCATCGAGGATCTCGCCGCGGTCGTCCACGCGGAGGCCCCCGAGGCGCTCCTGATCGTGGACGGCGTGAGCGGCATCGGGGCGCTGCCGTTCCAGACGGACGGCTGGGGCGTCGATGTCGCTGTCACTGGCGCCCAGAAGGCGTGGATGATCCCACCCGGCCTGGCCATGGTCGCCGTCTCGCCGCGCGCCTGGACGGCCGCGGAGACCGCCACGATGCCCCGGTTCTACTTCGACCTCAAGCGCCACCGCGACGCGGCCGTCAAGGGTGAGACGCCGTGGACGCCCGCCGTGGGCATCTTCTTCCAGTTGGACGTGGCGTTCGAACTCATCGAAGCTGAGGGCTACCCGGCCATCCATGCCCGCCACGCGGCGTGCGGTGCCGCGGCGCGTGCCGGCCTCGCGGCGATGGGCTTCGCGCTGTTCGCGGATGCCGCCCATGCGTCCAACACGGTCACGTCCGCGCACCTTCCCGACGGCATCGAGTGGTCCGCGCTGAGCAAGGCGCTGCGCGCCCGGGACACCGTCCTCGCGGGGGGCCAGGGCAAGCTGACGGGCAGGATCCTGCGCATCGGCCATCTGGGCGCGGTCAACGCCGACGACATCGTGCGCGCCCTCGAGGCGCTCGAGTCGGCCGCCCACGAGCTGGGTATCCCGGTCGTATCCGGTGGACCGGCTGCCGCCGCTGCTGCCGCCACGGGCGTCGCGGTGATCGGAGCATGAGCCGCATCCTGGTCGCGGAGCCCCTTGCGGAGGAGGGGCTCGCCATCCTGCGTCCCCACCACGACGTGGACGTGCGCATCGGCCTGTCGCGCGCGGAGCTGCTCGCCATCCTGCCGGAGTACGACGCGCTCCTGGTCCGCTCGCAGGTCCAGGTGGACGCGGAGGCGGTCGCCGCCGGCCCCAGGCTCCAGGTGATCGGCCGCGCCGGCGTCGGCGTGGACAACATCGAGCTGGATGCCGCCACGGCGGCCGGCATCGTGGTCGTGAACGCACCCACGGGCAACACGGTCGCCGCGGCGGAGCACACGCTGGCCCTGCTGTTCGCGCTCGCGCGGCGCATCCCCGCTGCCGACGCGTCCGTGCGCCGAGGCGAGTGGAAGCGAGCCCAGTTCACGGGCCGGGAGCTGCGCGGCAAGACGCTGGGCGTCATCGGCCTGGGCAAGATCGGCATGACCGTGGCGGAGGCCGCCCGCGGCTTCGAGATGGACATCCTCGGCCATGACCCGTTCGTGACGGAGGAAGCGGCCGCGCGTCGCGGCATCCGCCTGGCCTCGGTTGCGGAGATCCTGCGGACCGCGGACGCGATCACGGTCCACGTCCCGCTCACGGCCAGGACGCGCGGCCTCATCGGCGCCGCCGAGCTGCTCACCATGAAGAAGGATGCCTTCCTCATCAACGTCGCCCGTGGCGGCGTCATCGATGAGGCGGCCCTCGCGCAGGCGCTCACCGCGGGCACCATCGCGGGCGCCGCGGTGGACGTCTACAGCGAGGAGCCGCTGCCCGCCGACAACCCGCTGCGCGCCGCGCCGAACACCATCCTCACGCCGCACCTGGGCGCCTCCACGGAGGAGGCCCAGACACGCGTCGCGGTGGAGACCGCGGAGCAGGTCGTGGACGTGCTGGCCGGACGCTCCGCCCGATACGCGGTCAATGCGCCGCTGCTCACGCCGGAGACGGCACAGGCGGTCGGGCCGTACCTGCCGCTGGCCCGGACCCTGGGTCGCCTCTACGCCCAGTTCGCGCCGGACCTGTCGGGGCTGACGCTGGACGTCGCGGGCGAGCTCGCCGCGTATGACACGTCGGCGTTGGTCGCCGCCACGCTCGGCGGCCTGCTCGCGGACACGGAAGAGCGCGTCAACGTGGTCAACGCGCCCGCGCTCGCGAAGGCGCGCGGCATCTCCCTCGCGGAGCGCCGCGTGCCTGACGCCGGACGGCACGCGTCCCTGCTCACGATCGCCGGCTCCGCGATCGTGGCGGGCACGGTCGCCAACGGCGAATCGCGCCTGGTCCGCCTCCAGGAGCACTGGCTGGACATGGCGCCCTCCGCGCACATGCTCGTCACCCACCACCAGGACAAGCCCGGCACCGTGGGCAGGGTGGGTGTCCTGCTGGGTGAATCGGACGTGAACATCAGCGCGATGTACCTCGCCCGCACCGACCCCCGCGCTGACGCATACATGATCCTGGCCCTCGATGACGCACCCGACGAGGCGGTCGCCGACCGCATCCGGGCGATGGAGGCGGTGCTCGACCTGTGGCTGATCCGACTCGACTGACCGGCCTGTCCGGTTCCCTGGTGCTGGTCCGGCACGGCGAGACGACCTGGATCACGGAGGGTCGCTTCCAGGGTCGGAGCGATCCACCGCTCTCCCCGCTGGGTGAGCTCCAGGCATCCCGCGTGACACAGCGCCTGGTGGCGCCGTCCGCCTCACCCGCGCTGCCGCTCCCCGCGACGGCGCCCCTGGGCGTCTGGCACTCCCCTCTCCAGCGCGCGGCGGTGGTGGCGCGCGGCATCGCGGCGGGTCACGACGTCCCCCTCGCCGGCATGGATGATCTGCTCGAGATCGACCAGGGGGCCTGGGAGGGACGCACGAACGCCGAGGTCGAGGCCCGGTACGGCACGGAGCTCGCCGCGTGGCGCCGGGACCCGCTCCACCATCACGCGCCCGGCGGCGAATCGCTCGACGTGGCCGGGATTCGTGCGGCGCGCGCGGCGGAGACGCTGCTGGGGGCGCTCCGGAGGGCCGTGGATGCGGCGGAGCCGACGGGCGGCACCATCCGCCCGTCGACCAGCCACGTCATCGGCTACGCGTCACCCGGTACTGACGGCGAGCCGTGGCCGTGGCTCGTGACCGTGGCGCACGATGGCCTGCTTCGTCTGCTCATGCTGGACCTGCTGCGCCTGCCGCGTGACGCATTCTGGTCGTTCCCGTTCACGTTGTGCGGGGTCACGATCGTGGAGATCCGGGCCGGCATCGCCCGGCTGCGCGCGCACAACCTCGCCGACCACCTCGACGGCCTGGTTCCGGCGGCTCCCGCCGGGCTCCCGTCGCGCTGACCCGGTATCAGCGTCGGGAACCGCGCCGGAGGGCGAGCGTGATGAGCGCTCGCCGCGCTCGGCGATAGCTCTCGATCAACGCGTCGAGCGCTGAGCCGTCCGGGGACCGCTGCCCGTAGGTCGCCTCCACCTTCGCCTGGGCCACCGCATGCACGTCGCGGGTCGCGCCCGGCACGGCCTCCGACAACGTCGCCGTGAACTCGTACGCGGTCTGCGCCGGTCGCGGGCCGTGGCCGGCACGGCGCGCGGTGGCGACCATCGCCCGATACAGCACGTCCGGCGACCGCCCGGGCAGGCGGCGGATGCGCCGGACCGCGACCAGCAGGGCGACCAGCAGCGCGAGCGCCGCCACGATGAGCAGCACCCACGGCCACGGCGGATCCATGCCCAGGAACCCGACCCGAGGCGGCTCCTCGGGCGGTGGCGTCTGGAGGGATGCGCCGGGCGTGGGCGATGGCTCGGAGGTGAACAGCGGCGTCGGGTCGGGCTGCAGCGGGTCGGGCGGGGGCGTGGTCGGCAGCGGGTCACCCGGCGGGAAGCTGGACGTCGCCTGGCCATTCGCCTGGTTGCCCGGCGTGGGATCGAAGCGCACCCAGCCCACGCCCGGGAACAGGACCTCCACCCATGCATGGGCCGCGGACATGGGCACCTCGAACCCACCGTCGTCCGTCTCCCGGCCAGGCAGGAACCCCTGGACGTAGCGGGCAGGGATGCCCCGGTCCCGCAGCATCAGCGTCATCGCCGTCGCGTACTGCTGACAGAACCCCTGCCCGGTGCGGAGCAGGCAGTCGACCACGCCCTCCGCGGGGCGGCACAGGTCCCGGATGTCCGTGGTATAGGCGAAGACGTCATCGTCATCCGCGTACGCCCCTCCCCCGGCGAACCATCGCTCCATGCGCTGCGCGACATGGAACGGGTCGCGTGGGTCTCCCTCCTCGCCCCGCGCCACCCGCTCCGCGGTGAGGCTGGCGGACTCGCTCAGCGTCCCCGGCTCGATGTCCACGTAGCGCGACGCCCAGCTCTCCACGTACACGAAGCCCGCGGTCGCGAGCCGGCTCTCGGTCAAGCCTTCCGCGCCCCGTCGAGGCACCTGGGCCTGGACCTCGTATCGCTCCCCGACGCCGACGTCATCGATGAACTCGATCTCGCCCAGCGGGCCGCCGGAGCCGTCGAGGGTGACCCGCGCGTCGCGGTCCACGGACAGGGGTGTGGAGGGCGACAGGAGGGTGGAGCCATCCAGGCTGCGGTTGGTCACCCTGAGGGTGATCAGGCGCGTGCCCGCGGTGTCGTCGCTGGGCGCATCGCCGCTGCCGGCGAGCAGCGAGGAGGACGCCGGCACTGGCGTGGTCGTCGCGATCGACCCATCGCGGCGCCACGCCCGCCCGTCGAAACGGCTGTACGTCGCACCCCGCCAGTAGTGGCCGCGTGCGTCGTCCGACGAGGCCACGAACACGATGTCGTCGCTGGTGTTCCAGCTGTCCGTGATCGGCGTGGAGTCACCATATGATCCCGTCGGTGCCGCATTCCCCTCCGAGATCCCCCCGAACAGGGCGTCGATCGCGTCCGCCACGTCGAGCAGCCTCTGGTCCAGGGACGTCAGCGAATCCTTCAATGGTGCCGCGACGACGTTGGCCGCCAGCGCGGTGGCCCCCGCCAGTGCGACCACGCACACGATGGCACCGCCCCGCAGGAAGAGCTGCTCCACGCCCCGCCCCCCGACGATGTGACGGCGCCGCCAGCCCGCCTGCTGATTGGCCAGGTTCGCGCGCAGGACGAGCAGCAGCGACAGACCGGTCAGGATCACGAGGTGGAGGTAGATGGCCCCCTCGCCGACCGTGGGGGCGAGCGCGATCACGAGCACCAGCGTGCCGACGGAGACGACAGCGGGGGCAACCATGCCGCGCCGGACCAGGTTGAACATCGAGAACTGGCCCGTCGTCCAGGCGATCACCCCGACCACGATCAGGAACCCGATCGTCTCGTTGGTCCGGCCGCCCTCGACCACGACCTCCTGGAACAAGGTCGCCGCGGACTCGTTGACCTCCGTCAGGCGCCCCGAGAGCGACGCCGCCCGGCCGATCGCGTTGGCCCAGCCGAGGAGCAGCACACCCACGCCCACCATGGCACCCAGGAGGTGTGAGAGGAGCACCGGCAGCGGCGATCTGGCGAGCACGAGGCCGACCACGCCGCCGAGCATGATGGTCAGCGGCAGGAACGCGGTCTGGCTCGCGCCCCCCGGACCGACCCCTGCGAGGCGCGGCGCATCCATGGCCAGCCCGGCGACCAGCAGCATCGCGAACAACAGGACGACCGAACTCCAACCGGTCCGCGGCGGACGCACCAGCCGCCGCGCACGACCTGCCCGGGCGGGCGCCGGGGTCCGCGCCGCGGTCGGCACGGAGATCGGCACGCGGTCGCGGCCCGGATCGAACGGCTGCCTCATCGGGCCGGGACTCCCACGCGTGCGGAGCGCGTGACGATCTGCGTCGCTAACGGTGTCACCGGCAGCAGCACGTGCGGCGACAGCTCGTGCTCCGCGAGGGCGTGACGCAGCGCCTGCAGGTCAGCGGCCATCAGCGTGCGCTCCTCGGCATCCAGGGGGGCCTCACCGTCCAGGGCGCGCGACCGGTCGGCGTGGGCCAGGGGGTCCACGATGCACACCGCGCAGCCGATGCCACGACGCCGCAGGGACGCCAATGGCGTGACCCAGCTGCGATCGAGCGACGGCGTCACGACCACCGCGGTCATCCCTCGGCGGAGACGCGCCAGCCCGTCCACGAGCAGCTCCTGGAGCGGCACGTGGCCGTCCGGCTGCACCGCCGCGAGCAGGTGGAGCACCTTCTGCTGCTGGCGTGGGCCCCGGTCGGACGTGACCACGAACCGGCGCGTGCCGGCCGCCTCGAACCCCACAGAACGGTTCGAGGCGGCTGCCTTCGCCGCGATCGACGCGCATGCCCGGACACCGGTCTCGATGGTCGCCTCATCCTCGGTGCCGCTGTGCACGGTGCGGTCCAGGTCCAGGAACAGCCACAGGTCCGCGGTCTGTTCCAGGTCGAACTCCTTGACCTGGAGCTCCATCTGGCGTGCGGACGACTTCCAGTGGATCCGGTTGAAGGCGTCCCCCGTGACGTACGGCCGCACGCCCGTGATGAGCGGCGTGGAGTGCTGGGTCCGTGCCGCGTGGGCATCGCTGCCCTCGATGAGCGCGGGCGGCAGCTTCCACGCGGGCAGCGGCTCCACCGCCGGGTACACCACGAGGACGGTGCCGGAGCCCACCGCGGCGCTCGCCGTGAACAACCCGAACGGATCGCCGGTGCGGATCGCCATGGGGTCGATGCGGTAGTGGCCGCGCCGCGTCAGCGGCACATCCACGAACCACGACCGCGTGGCACGCGAGCCCAGCGACAGGGCGCGCCCCGGGATGGGGTCCGGCAGCGTGGATGGGCTGTGGACCTCGAGCCACAGCTTGGGGAGTCGACTCCGGTTCCGCAGGGTGTACCAGGCCCGGACCAGCTCACCCACCTGCGCCTGCGGCCGGTCCACACCGAACCCCGCCTCCAGGCCGGACAACCCCAGGCGTGTCAGGAGCCAGGCGCCGATGAGCACGAGGGCACCCAGGTACACCAGGAAGTAGAGGAACTGGGTCCCGGTGGTCAGCGCCGCCACGAGCAACACCAGGCCGACCGCCACGAGCTGGACCCGACGCAGCACCGGTCAGCCGATCCGTATGCCGCCGGAACGGCGATCAGCCACGCCGCACGACACCGGCCTCGACGGGCACCAGGCGACCCTCCACCGGCACCGCGTCGAGGACCTCGCGCACCACGGCACCGGGGTCGATATCACGGATCGTGGCGGCGGTGCGCACGATCACACGATGGGCCAGCGCTGGCTCCGCGAGGATCTTGATGTCATCGGGGATCACGTAGTCCCGTCCGGCGAGCGCCGCGAACGCCTGCCCCGCGCGATAGAGCGCGATCGAGCCACGCGGGGAGGCGCCCAGGTAGACATCAGGGTGGACGCGCGTCGCGTTCACGATGCGCACGATATAGTCCGCCACCGCCGGGTCCACGTAGACCTCGCGCACCGCGACCTGCATCGAGAGCAGCTCCTCCACGGGCATCACGACGTCCAGCAGGTCCAGCGGATGGGAGCGCTTCTGCGCCTCGAGGATGCGCAGTTCCTCGAGCGGCGCCGGGTAGCCCATGCGGATGCGCAGCATGAACCGGTCCAGCTGGGCCTCCGGCAACGCGAAGGTGCCCTCGTACTCGATGGGGTTCTGGGTGGCGATGACCAGGAAGGGATGGGGCATGGGGTAGGTCACCCCATCCACCGTGACCTGGCGCTCCTCCATGCTCTCGAGCAGCGCCGACTGGGTCTTGGGGGTGGCCCGGTTGATCTCGTCCGCGAGCACGATCTGGCTCATGATCGGACCGTGCCGGAACTCGAACTCCTGGGTCTTCTGGTTGTAGATCGACAGGCCGGTCACGTCCGTGGGCAGCAGGTCGGGCGTGAACTGGATGCGCCGGAAGCTGCAGCCCAGGCTGCGCGCGATCGCTTTCGCGAGGACGGTCTTGCCGGTGCCCGGCACATCCTCGATGAGCAGGTGGCCGCCGCACAGCAGGGCGACGAGCGCCAGCCGCACCTCGCGGTGCTTGCCGATGATCACCTGCTCCACGTTGGCGGCGACCCGCTCGCCGGACTCCGCGATCAATGACAACGTGCGTTCCTTCGATGCGTGAGGGCGGTCCGCGCACCGTCAGGATGGTCCGGGCGCACGCGCCGATGGTAGCGCTCGCACCCGGAACCGGCCTCCGCAGCGGCCGCGTACGCGCGCGCGATCGAGACCGTCATCAGCTTCCAGCGAGTCGGCGGAGGTACGCGGTCATGAGGCGTCCGCCCATGGGGACCGCGCGCCGGCTGCCAGCGCCGCCGTTCTCGACGATGACCACGACCACGATGCGCGGGTCAGCCGCCGGCGCGAAGCCCACGAACCAGCTATGGGGTTGCGCATCGACAAGCTCCGCACTGCCGCTCTTGCCCGCGGTCACGATGCCCGGCACCTTGGCACCGCCCGCCAGCGGCCCTGCGAAGCGTCCCTCCACGGCGCGCACCATGGCGTCCGTCAGCGCGCGCGCGGTCGTCGTGGACATCACCCGCCCCAGCCCACGTGAGCCGAGCGTGCGCACCTCTCCGTTCGCGGACACCAGGCGATCCACCAGCCGCGGCGCCACCATCTCGCCGCCGTTCGCGATGGCCGCCGTGATGAGCGCCATCTGGAGCGGCGTCACCAGTACCCGGCCCTGCCCGAAGCCCGCCGCGGCGAGCTCCGGGCGGTCGGTGAAGCCCTCCAGCGGGCCATCGCCCGTGGTCACCTGGCTGGCCACCGTGGGCAGCTCGAAGCCGATGGCGCGACCGAAGCCGAGCCGCTCCGCGGCCGCCCGGAACGCCATCGCCCCGGTGTCCAGCGCCGCGTGCGCGAACCAGACGTTGCTGGACACCTCCATCGCCTCCGCGAGGTCCAGCGGTTCGTCCAGTTGGACGGTCCGCTCCGGATCCCGCAGGCGGTAGCCGTCCACCACGAACCCCTCGCGAGACTGCCGGGGCTGGGCCGGGAACCGGGTCTGGGCCGTGACGGCGCCGCTCTCCAGCGCCGCGATGCCCGTCACGAGCTTGAACACCGAACCCGGCACGTATGCCGCCTGGGTGGCACGGTCGATGAGCGGTGCCGCGGGATCCGCGCGCAGCGTCTCGAGGTAGCCAGGACCGATGCCCAGGGCGGACAGCCGGTCGGGGTCGTAGGTCGGGCTCGTGGCGAGCGCCAGGATGCGCCCCGTGGCGGGCTCGATGGCGACCACGGCGCCCCGGTCGTCGCCCAGGAGGGACGCCGCCAGGCGC
>Ga0105047_10001554_pt1 | contig 41188 bp, 37 predicted proteins | sample MAT04_FD_78384 | JGI IMG/M metagenome (GOLD analysis project Ga0105047, IMG submission 78384) | Freshwater microbial communities from Lake Fryxell liftoff mats and glacier meltwater in Antarctica - MAT-04 (megahit assembly) | ecosystem: Environmental > Aquatic > Freshwater > Ice > Liftoff...
AACGGCGATTCGCCGGTCGCGTCGCAGTGGGAATTGCTGAAGACACTCGAAGCGTGGGGCATTCCGGTTGCGCCAAAGCGCGAACGGTGTCCGACGATGGCCGAAGTGGAGAAATGGGCGTACGCAGTTGAACACGAGACGCGCGCCCAGTTGGGATTTGCAATTGACGGCGGCGTTGTCAAAGTGAACGACGTTGCAGTACAACAAGAACTTGGAGTTCGCAACGATCGCACACCGCGTTGGGCGATTGCGCGCAAATTTGCTCCCGACATGGCGGTCACGAAACTGCTCGAAATCAGAGTGAACGTTGGACGCACGGGTGTGCTGACTCCCTACGCGGTGCTTGAACCCGTCGATGTTGGCGGCGCCAACGTGCGGAACGCGACGTTGCATAACGCGCAACAAGTCGCCCTCAAGGATTTGCGCGAAGGTGATTACGTGCAGATTGTGCGTGCGGGCGACGTGATTCCGAAAGTACTGGGACCGCTCCCGGAAAAACGAACCGGCAACGAAGTGCCGTGGCAAATGCCGGCCCGTTGCCCCAGTTGCGACACAAAAACGCAGCAATACGGAACTGATGTCGCAATCTACTGCCCAAACGTGTTGTGCCCTGGCAAGCAGTTGGAAGGACTCGTGCATTTTGCCGCGCGCGACTCGCTCGACATCGATGGGTTGTCGTACGCGCGCATCGAACAGCTGCTGCTGGCGGGCTTGGTGCACGATTTTGCCGACCTGTTTGACGTCACCAGCGCCCAACTCACGGAGTTGGAACGGTTCGCCAAGAAGAGCGCAGACAATCTTGTCAAGGCCATTGCTGGTGCGCGCACGCGTCCGCTGTCGCGATTGTTGTTCGCGTTGGGCATTCGTCACGTCGGTGCACAAGCCGCGCAACTACTGGCACGAAAGTTTGGCAACCTTGACGTACTTGCGGCGGCGTCGCTCGAAGAAATCGCCGACATTCGCGGACTGGGTACAACTATCGCAGAGTCGGTGGTGGATTATTTCGGAGATGCTTCCTCGCGCGAATTGATAGAGAAACTGCGCGTGCGCGGCCTCAACTTCACGGAGCCAAACGCTGTCGCCGTTGAAGGACCGTTCACTGGACTGGTAGTCGTGCTCACCGGCAGCATGCCGACACTCTCTCGTGGTGCAGCAACCCAGCTCATCGAAAAAGCCGGCGGTCGCGTGGCCAGTGCGGTCTCGAAAAAGACATCGTTTGTAGTGGCGGGTGAAGAAGCCGGCAGCAAACGCGAGGCGGCCGAAAAACTGGGGGTCGAGATTATCGATGAAGCCGAGTTACTCTCCCGCGCCGGTGTTTGACCGTGACCATTCTGGTGCAGGACTCAACCGTTACCCGGATGGCCCATGGCCAACAGCTTGACGTGACGACAACCCTGAGCGAGCGTCGTATGCACATATGAGCGCAACCCTGCCCTTCCTCACCACTCGGACCGTCGCCGTACCGGCCGAATTTTTCTCGGCCCTACTGGGCGCCTCTCGCATCGCGCCCTCACCCGCCGCGATCGAGACCCTTCGTGACGCCGGGTATCTGGCCGGCTCGTCGATGTTTGACGCCTTCGCCAACTGGTTGGAAGCGCGTGGCGAACACGCACCGGCCGAACTCAGCGAAATCCATTTTGGTCCACTGGTCTCGGCGTTCTTTGTCGCCAGCGGATGGGGCGAAGTTGACATCACCCAAGTCAGTGAAGCCGTGATGGCCATTGACGCCCACGAATGGTGCGAGACCGATCTCGAAGGCGACCGCGAGTTGCCGGGGTGCCACGTATCGACAGGATTGTTGGCCGGATTCTTTGGCCGTTTGGCGGATGCGCCGCTGGCGGTGCTGGAAGTGGAATGTGTGTCGAGCGGTCAGAATCGCTGCCGTTTCCTGCTCGCCTCGCTGGACGTTCTGCAGTACGTGCACGAAGCGATGGGGCGCGGCATTCCGTACGATCGCGCGGCTTCAAGCGCCGACTAACGGCGCTTTGTGAGTCGGCCCGGCTAAATCAGCCCGTCGTATTTGGGGTTCGGAATCAACTCGCCGTCGGACAGAATTTCCCGATCCCACGGCAACACAATGGCCTGCTCGGTGAACAACGCCTCGTAGTCGGGCAGAAATGCGCCCGTTCGAAAACTCACGGCGGTCCGTACTTCGCGTGCGCCAGCGTTGCTGAGGGACGCAACGGCCAGCCGAATCGTGTCTCCGGAATCACACGTTTCGTCGACGACCAGCACGCGTTTCCCGCGCGACTCGACCGGAGCGGCTCCAAAAACGGCCGGCGTGGTACGCAGGTGATCGGAGCTGTACCGACGCGATACGAGAATTGAGTGAAATGGGCGGCCAAGAATTGCTGCGATGGTGGCACCCGGCACCACACCCGCAGTGGCGATGCCAATTACGAGATCGGGTTCGTAATCACGCGCGACTTTGATCGCCAGCGCGCGCGAGACCTCACCAAAAAGTGGCCAGTCTACCAGCAGCACGCCTTTGGCTGCATCGTGTGCGTACGCGCGGTTCGGCATTCGGGACCCCCGTGCAAGTGTTCCTGAGAGTGTAGCGTGGCCGCGCGCGCAAGGCCAGCGCTTTGGTGAAAACCCCATCGCAGACCGCGGTGTATTATGTTGCGTGGTCCTCGTGCCGGTCTGTTTTCATCACGATTTATCGGAGATTCTGCGAACGCATGTCATGGTGGAAGCGACTGATGGGCGGTGCACCAGATCGCGATTCGTCGCGTCCAGTCAATTTTCTCGCTGAGGCGCTCGATCTCGAGAAACGGGGCGATTACAGCAACGCGCTCACGTCGTATCGCCTGGCGTTGCGCGAAAATCCCGACGACTTGCAGGTGCTGCAGAACATGGCGATTGCCTTCTCGCGCACCTCGCAGCCCGAAGAAGCCATTCGTTCGTACCGTCGGGCGTTACAGATTGATCCCGAACTCGCGGGCGCACACTATGGCCTCGCGTTCCTCCTGCTGAAGCGTGGCTACACGGCTCCTGCAGCGGTGCATCTGGAAGGATTTTTGCGCAACACCACCGGAAGCGACGCGCAGTCCGCCAAGTTCCGCGCCCACGCCGAGCAGACGTTAAAGGAATTGCAGGAAATGGGTGGACCCGTGCGCGAACAAATCACAGAGGCAACGTCGGCCAACGACCATGCAGACAGCGTCGAACACCTGAAGCGGCCGGAAGCGTAACATGGGCCGAGTGTTGTCGATTGTCAGTCAGAAAGGCGGCGTTGGAAAAACAACGACGGCGGTCAATCTTGCCGCAGCCTTTGCGCGTCGCGGACTCAAGACGCTGTTGATTGATACCGATCCGCAAGGTTCGGTGCGGTATGGCGTTGGTTTGCGTCGTGGTCACAGCACCGCCGGATTTGACGACTATCTGCGCGGGGAACGTCCGCTACGCGACGTCATTCTCCCGACGGGATTGCCGTGGCTGCGCGTGATTCTCGCCGGCACCGTGAGCGAAGAAGCCGACCATTCGGCCTTTCAACGCCGTGTTGGCGACAGCAACGTGCTGGCCGAATTGCTGCAGTTGGCCCGCGAGCGGTGTCACGTCGTTGTAGTAGATACGCCGCCCGGGCTTGGATCAATCACACGCCGCGTCCTGGCCGCGAGTCAACACGTGATTGTGCCGCTGCAGGCCGAACCGCTGGCACTGCAAACCACTCCGCAGATTCTGCGCGCCGTGCAAGACGTCATTTCCGAAAACAGCGAACTGACGCTGGAAGGGATTTTGCTGACGATGTTTGAGGCCGGGAACCCGGCTAGCGAACGTGTGTTGCATTACGTACGTGAACATTTACCGAAGCACCTCGTGTTTGACACTGTGATTCCCCGCACGCCGGCTACCGCCGATGCATTTGCGGCGGGTCAACCCGTGGTGTTGCGCGCACCCGCAGATGCCGCCAGTCAAGCGTACGTAAACATCGCCACGCGACTAGCCGAGCGATTGGGTTAACGATGCGCAGCGGGATCCGGTATGGACGTACAAAGTGGTTGGCGGTGTTCCTCGTTGGATTCAGCGTTGCGTGTGCCGACGTGTCGATTTTGCCGTCGCTGCCAGCGTCGCTTGAGTTCGCGTATTTTCCGGCCCCGGCAATTGCGATTGGCGACTCACTTCGCGATGTTGACGGAATTGCCGCACGAGCCCGCGCCATCGTACGTAACCAACGCGGTGATATTCTGAGTGATGCGCCGGTGCGTTTCGTGTACGCGGATGCCAATCGCGATACCGCCGTTTTTGTCGATTCACTCACCGGCTACGTCGTGTCGCTCAAGGCGCTTGCAGGGTCCGGCACCACCGCGCGAATTGCGGCGCGAGTCGGGGCCAGTTTGCAGGCCATTCGCACGGTGCTGGTAACGATTCGGCCGGATTCGGTGGACCACGCGGGTTCAAAAACAATCGACACTCTGCGTACGACGTTACCGGACACGGGCAGCACGGCCGCCACGGCCAACACGTCGGCCCCGTTGAGCGTGACCGTGCGCCACATTGAAGGGGCCGCTGGAACGCTGGTTCCGAACTGGCTCGCGAAGTACGAATTGCTTCAGCCCGCCAACCCGACCAACGACACGTCGGCGAACGTGTTCCTTGTGAATGACGCGCGCACGGTGTCAAATATTGATACCACCGACGCCAGCGGAATCGCGTCGAGGTTCGTTCGGGTACGTTCTTCCAAATTCCCGGCGGGTGCGGCGGTTGATTCGGCGGTGGTGCGCGTGACGGTGTTCTATAAGGGAAAACCGGTTGCCGGGAGTCCCATTCGACTCGTGGTACCAATCATCAGGAAACCGTAGGGCAAACGTAGCAACAAACTCATCGACCGACGCCGCAACGCAGCGCGTCATCAGGCCTGTCCCTCTACCGGTCCAGCGATGTCCTCTATAGCGGGTGTTCCAAACCCAGCGCTCGCCGTAACGCTGGCGGGAATTCCGTCGCCTTCCCGATACGCGAGCGGTGGTCCGGGTCCGGAACCCGGGACCGTCAACAGCTTGTTCTTCGCGGCGGTCGAGAAGTACAATCGCCCCGACGCGCTGATGTCGAAAGTGAACGGTGTCTGGACAAAACTCTCGCACAAAACGGTGCTGGAACGCGTACGTCGCGTTGCGTTGGGCATGGCGCAACTCGGAATCAAGCAAGGAGATCGCGTAGGCCTCCTGTCGGAGAATCGGCCCGAGTGGCCCATCATCGACTACGCGTGCATTTGTTCGAGCCTCACCGACGTCCCGATTTACCCAACGCTGCCCGCCGAACAAATCCCTTATTTGCTGAACGATTCCGGCGCGCGTGCCCTGTTTGTTTCCACCAGCGAACAGGCACGCAAGATTGCGAGCGTTCGTGCGCAGGCAAAAGGCTTGGAGTGGATGATTGGAATCGCCGCCACGAAAGAAGATGGTTGCGATTACACGTTAGCCGAGATCGAAGCGATGGGCGCGACAGTGGATAACGCGGCCGCCGCCGTTGAGTTCAAGCAGACGGCGCTGGCAGTGTCGCCGGATCATGTCATCACGTTGATCTACACGTCGGGTACCACCGGCGACCCCAAGGGCGTGATGCTGACGCAGAACAACATCTACTCGAACGTGTTGGGTTCGAGGGGTGTGATTCCCGCGACCAATGACGATATCGCACTCAGCTTTCTGCCGCTCAGTCACGTCTTCGAACGAACGGGCGACTATTTCCTGTTCGCGAACGGCGTGCCCATCGCCTATGCGGACGGTATTGATACTGTGCCGCTCAACATGATGGAGATCAAACCAACGATCATGATGTCGGTACCGCGATTGTACGAGAAGATCTATGCGCGTGTGCTGGAGGGTGCGGTGCAAGGTGGGGCACTCAAGTCTCGCATTTTCTTCTGGGCGAAAAGTGTTGGCAATCGCTGGGCAGACGTGAAGCTCAGTGGCAAAGAGCCGGGGGGATTGCTGGCGATGCAATACACCCTCGCGCAGAAACTGGTGTTCTCGAAACTCAAGGAACGCACGGGCGGTCGCATGCGATTCTTTATTTCGGGCGGCGCCCCGTTGTCGCCCGAGATCAACAAATTTTTCTACTCCGCCGGATTGATGATTCACGAGGGGTACGGCCTCACGGAAACATCACCGGTCATCACTGGCAACACACGCGAGGCATTTCGAATCGGCACCGTTGGCCGCCCGATCCCGGGCGCGGAAGTGCAGATCGCGTCGGACGGAGAAATTCTCACGCGCGGACCGCACGTCATGCTGGGGTACTACAACAAGCCCGACGCCACCGCCGAAGCCATTGACGCGGCAGGTTGGTTCAAGACGGGCGACATCGGCGAACTCGATGATGGCTTCCTGCGCATCACCGATCGCAAGAAAGACATTATCGTCACGGCGGGCGGCAAGAACATCGCGCCGCAGCCCATCGAGACCAAGGTCAAGCTCAGCACGTTTGTGTCGCAGGCAGTGATGATTGGCGACAAACGCAAGTTCCCTGCCATTCTGATCGTGCCCGACTGGGAGATGCTGGACCAATGGGCGAACGAGCAAAGTCTCGGCTCCCGGAGTCGCGCGGAATTGCTGGCATTGCCTGATGTGCGCCGGATGCTCGACGCAGAAGTACGGGCGCAAATGACTGGACTGGCGCACTTCGAAGCACCCAAGAAGATCGAATACCTCGAACACGATTTCTCGATTGAGCGCGGTGAGTTGACACCAAAACTCAGCGTCAAACGGCGCGTGATTGAGAAGACGTACAAGGAGTTGATAGACCGGATGTATGCCGAGCCGGCAGACGATTAGCGCGGGTTGCCGCGGCCCGAGCGAGGCACGTTCACGCGGAGACGCGACGGTTGCGGAGACGCGGAGAAGTGCAAAAACGCACTGCGAAAACGAACTGCCGGGACGCTGAGAAGCGCCGAGAATGCTGAGAAAGCTGAGAAAGCTGAGAAAGCTGAGACTCAACGTGGGTTGTTGATCACGATGACTTCCCAGAAATCATCGTTTCGCTTTTTCATTTTTCATTTTTGCTTTTGCTGTTCTCAGCACTCTCGGCATTCTCAGCGGCGCTCAGCGTTCCGGCAGTTGCTGTCGGAGTTCTCCGCGCCTCGCCACCTCCGGGTCTCTGCAGTTCGCAGTCGTCGTTCTCCGCGTCTCCGCCACCTCCGCGTCTCCGCGTGATTGTTGCTCGTAGCCGCGTTCACGAACTCGGCTCACAACCGCAGCGTCCCGCGCCTCAGTCTACCGCCGCAGAATTGCGATAGGCGTCGAGGCAACCACTTCACGCTCGGCCACCCACACGTGTTCGTCGCGCACAAGTTCGCGTACGCCAGTGGGCAACAATGTGTTCGCGTCCGCAACGAGACGGGCGCCAGTTCGGAGCGCGTTAACGGCTTGCGCCAGGAGTCGCGGTGACGCGTGCGCTGCGTGAACTGCAATGCCGTCAAACTTTGCGGGCACGAGCGGAAGTATCTCGCCATACATCGCAATACCAACAGGCGCTACCAGCGATGCGCTTCGCAATCCCTCCGTCGGAAATGCGGTAGCATCAAGCTGCGATGGATTCAACAACAGTACGCGTGCTGGCACGATATCACGCATCGCCGTGACGGTTGTCAGGTCGTATCCCACCAGTGCAAACACACTTCTTCCAGCGCTCAAGCCGAGTTGCGCCGCCAGGCGCATGGCAGCGGGCGAATGGTCACCAGTTTCGTCACTGCTCGCGACAGCCGACGGGAGCTCAATCGCGCTGAGCGCAAGTTTCTCAGCACCGAAATGTGTTACCCCACCTCGAATCTCGTATTCGGCGTGACACTCAGGACACCCAAGCAGGCCTTCGCTCACGTAGCGATTCGCGATGGTGTCGGCCGACGCTACCAGCACACTGGGTGCGTGTAACACGGGACACCGGAGCAACTCCACCAACTCGAGATGCATCGCCTAGGCGCGCGAGAGGCGGAGTTCGTCGACGTTGAGTTCGGCCGGCGCGTTCACCACCCAGTGAATTGCTGCAGCAACCGCACTCGCCGACAACATGTTGGCGCGCGCGGGAAAACCTTCGCGATTGTCGGGGTCGATGGCATCCCAGATGTTCGTGTTGGTGGGGCCCGGCGACACCAGCGACGCGCGAATGCCACTGCCCTGCAACTCCTGGCGCAACACCTCGTGCATGGCGCGCTGCGCGTGTTTGCTGGCAGCGTACGCGCCGTTCTCGGCAAAAATCGCGCGGTCGGCGACCGACCCGATGGTGACGATGTGGCCGCTGCCCCGCTGCTTCATGCGCGGCAGGAACGCGCGGACCAGACGAAACGGTGCGACCACATTGGTCGAGAGCGTTTGTTGCAATGCGTCGACGCTCAAACTGTGCATCGACGACAACGGAAAGATGCCGGCATTGTTAATCAGCATATCCGGTGCGCCGTCGGTTTCTTCGGAAATCTGATACACGGCGCGCTTGACCGAGTCTGCGTTGGTAACATCACAAACGATGGGCCGGGCAAGGTCACTCAGTGTTTGCGCGGCGTGCAGCAAATCGATCTCGCGGCGCGCCAGCATGTACACACGAATGCCGTCGCGAACCAGGAGTTCGGTGACACATCGCCCAATGCCCCGGGACGCGCCGGTAACCACTGCAGTTTGCATCGGAATCAGCTGCGCGCCGAGGCGCCGTACGCCAACTGCAGGAATTCGCTGCGCGTTTTGGCGTCGTCGCGAAACGCACCACGCAGCGACGAAGTAATTGTTCGTGAGCCTTGTTTCTCGACACCACGCATCATCATGCAGAGATGCACCGCTTCGATGACCACGCCAACCCCTTTGGGCTGCAGGACTTCGTCAAGTGCATTGGCGATTTGTTCACCCAGGCGTTCCTGCACCTGCAGGCGACGCGCAAACACTTCGACCACGCGCGGCAGTTTTGACAGCCCCACAATCTTGCCGTTCGGGATGTACGCAATGTGCGCCTTTCCAAAAAACGGCAGCATGTGGTGTTCGCACATCGAATACAGCTCGATATCGCGCACCATCACCATGTTCTCGTGGTCCTCTTCAAAGAGCGCGTCACCAACCACACCGCGGGCGGTCAGACTATAACCACGCGTCAACCAGGCCATCGCCTTGGCAACACGTTCGGGCGTCTTGAGCAAGCCTTCGCGATTGGGGTCTTCACCAATGAGCTGCAGCTGTTGCGTGACCGTGGTTTGATACGCCTTGACCGTTTCCGCGCACGCTTCGGTGTTGGTGATGGAGGAAGCGATCGGAGCGCGTACACCCAGCGACTCATACGGCATGGATCAGTCGCCCTCGTATTCGACGAAATTGTTTTCCGTTTCCCAGAGTTTGAGCCGAAGGAGTTTGCCCGGCTGCACCAGGGGTTGCAGAATATTCCACATCCCCACGATGATGTTTTCCGTCGTCGGAATCACGCCCGCCATGTAGGGAACGTCGAGATTGAAGTGGTGATGATCCGTTTGTTCCACGACTTCTTTCGCGACCAGGTCGCGAAGCGTGCCCAGATCGATGACGTAGCCAGTGACGGCGTCGATCGGTCCTTTGACGGAGACTTCGAGCGTGTAGTTGTGGCCGTGCCCGTGCGGATTGTTGCATTTTCCGTACAGGCGGACGTTCTCTTGGGGAGAGAGGTCTGGGTTGTGTACGCGGTGGGCCGCGTTAAAGCGCAGGAGGCGCGTTACTGTCACGTTGGGCATGCGGTTTCCTCAGGTTATGCGTCAGCCCCTTTTAGATAGCACAAAGGCCCCGCCGAAGCGGAGCCTTTGTGAAAAAAACGGGAACGAAGAGGTGATCTTGAAGCCCAAGTGAAAGGAATAGAACCCTCACCGTACTTTCGCCTTCCCCGCACTGGGGCATGACGGCCATGCAGCGTGTCGAGCCCTCTCTATGGACTTATCGGCTCAAGAAGTAAATCTCTTCGTCCCGCACCTGAAGGTATCTTACACCGGCCGTCAAGCGCGGCGCAATCTGGACCTTCCCCAGGAACTTCGTATGGACATCTATATCGCGGGCGCCGTAGCCCTGTTACTCGTGTGGCTTGGTCTTGTCACGACGACTGACGCACCCGGTTGGGTACATCTGCTGCTGACCGGCGGGATGTTTCTGCTGATCTGGCGTATCGTGGTTCGCGGCACGCCATCGGGACCGAAGGCTGGAACGGCCGACTCCAAACCGATCGTAACATCAGAATCGACCGACGGCCGGAAACGCAAGTAATCGGGAGTCAGATCTCCCAGTTTGACAACACCATGCCTTCCGACGGCGTGCGTTCCGTCCACCCATGCACGCTCATTCGCAAATCGGTCCAGCGCACGCGCGCGCCCATTTGCACCAGCGTGCGATAGACGTCCGTGTACACCCCTTGCACGCGAAACGCCACGCGACGCGCACCGCTGCGCCGCGCATGTTCGCAGGTGTGACGTACCAGCTCTGGCATGTCGGCGCGATGCGCGAGCACCAGCTTCAACACCCGCAACTCATCGCGCACGCGCCCTTCCACCAACGGCGCCAAGTGACAGAGTGCAAATCCGATTGGCGCCTTGATCGGTCCGAGCAGAATCGTGTCGCCGAGGGACAGCTTCTCTGTGAGTTCAATTTCGCGCGTGAAATCGTATCGCGGAGCAACGCTTTCCGTGAGCGCACGGCATCCTTCCGTGGCGTCATCGCGTTCGAAGCCTGACAAGCGCGACATCAACACCGGCGCCACAGGCTCCGCGCGCGCATCCAGCATCAGCGTGATCGTGAGCGGGCCGGGCACGAACCCCAGTCCCGAGTAGAAACCGATGTTGTCCATCGTGCGCGGCATCGTTTCGAGGCCGATGACGTCGGCGCCGTGTTGCTCAAGCCAACGCTGCCCAGCTACCACGATTGTCTTGCCCAGTCCCGACCCCTGATGTTCGGGGCGCACACACAACGGGCCCATCCAACCTTCAGCGCCGGAGTGGTGCACCATGTTGAACGCCACGATCCGGCCGCGATCATCGCGCCAGCACAACGCTCCGTCGCCCGCGTCTTCAATCGCGTAGCGCCAGATTGCGGGATTGAGTGGCGGTACCCGAACCCCCGTCATGCCATCGCGGCGATATCGATCTGTGAACGCCTCGGCGAACACTTCGTTCAGCGCACCGATGTCACTCACCGTTGCAGCGAGTGGTCCGGTGACCGGGCGCACTCCACGCCAGTTTCGCGGGGTGGCCGTCATGCGATCACCGTCATGGTCACGACCGTTCTGGTCCTACCCGTCACAACCGTGGGATTGATGGCGGTCATGACGCCACTCGCAGCAAGTCAGCGCTCTCGTTGTCCATTTCGCTCTCGTCTTCGTTGCCCGGACCGCCCATGGAAACGGTCGCCGCTCCCGTATCCGCGTTGTAGCGCACCATCAGCACTCGGTCCAGCCCTTCACGCACCTGCTCGATGTGTGTGATGACAATGACCTGCTCGAAGCGATCCTGCAACCGCCGCAGCAACTCGACCACATTATCGCGGCGCGTTTCGTCCAGCGATCCGAAAACTTCATCGAGAATGAGCAAGGAAAATGCCTGCCCTGCGCGCTCGGCGATCATTTGCGAGATCGCCAGGCGCAACACGAGATTGCACAGATCTTCTTCCCCGCCTGACACCACGACCTTGGGCAATTCGTTTTCAAGCACAATGACGTTGTAATCGTCGTCGAACTCCAGCGCGCTGTAGCGTCCGTCGGTGAGCATGCGCAGAAAGCCACCGGCAATTTCGGCGAGCTCTGGCCGCAACTGCTGATTCAGATCGGTACGCAAATCAGAATACGTACGATCCAGCTCGTCGTGCAGACGTTTATCTACCTCCAGAACCTCCAGACGCGCCGTCAGCCGCGCCAACTCCTGGCGACGACCCTCGGCCGCCTCAAGTTCGGCCTGGGCGCGGGCAACGTCACCCAGCGCTGCGACGGACTCCAGTTCAGCCGCCTGCGCCGTGGCCGCGCACTTTTCGTGTTCTTCACGCACAGACAAGTAGGCGGTTTCGTCCACCTGCAGTTCAAGACGTTGGCCTTGTATCGATTGCTGTCGCTGTCGCGCGTCGTTTAACAGCCGTTCCGCATCGGCAAACTCTGTGCGTGTCGGGACTTCGCGTTCCAGCAGTCCACTCAAGCGCGCGACGCGTCGCTCAAGTTCACCAAGTCGCGCGACGTCGCCACGCAACATGGTGTGTCGCGTTTGATCGTAACCGGACGGCAGTTCGACCAATAGCCGCCGAGTGTCGGCCAATCGCCCGGCCGCGTTCACGCGCTGGTCCTGCAAAGTCGCGAGTTCGGTCACGGCGTTCTGAATCTTGAGCAGCCGCCGTTCGGTTGCCCCCGTTTCCTGCTGCGTGACGCGGCGGCGCTCATCCAGCGCGTCCAGTGCTTCTGGCGGTTTGGCCAATTGCTCCAGGCGTTGGGTGTAGTACTTGGCGTCCACCTGCACGATCTGCAGTTGATCCGTGAGCAATTCAAATGCCGAGTGATACGATTGGCCGAGCGGTCGACCACACGTTGGGCACGGCATTTCTTCGCCAAGTCCTTTCATGGTCGTGTGTTGCTGTTCGAGTTCGGCAAAGTGCGCGCGCAGCGCTTCGAGTCGCGTCTCGGCTTCCTGTTTATCACGGGTCCAGGCCGTGCGTTCGTCCTGAATCTGTCGCTCAAGCTCGGCCAGATTGTTGCGCTGTGCGCCCAGATTGGCAGTCGTGTCGCGTTCGAGCTGCGGTGCGGTTTCCAGCTGCACACCACGCTCGGTCAATCGCACTTCTTCTTCGGACACCGTGCGCAAACGCTCCAGCAATGTTTGCCGACGTGATTCCGCATTGGCCAAACTGTCCTGGGCCGCCAATTCCTCTCGCATGAGCGGCAGCACTGCGATGGCCTGCACGAGCGGTGCGACTTCGTTTTGCGCATTCGCAATTTCAAGCAGCTGCGCCGCGAGGCGATCAACATCGCGCGTGATCGCTGCAACGTTGCCTTCGACCACGCGCAATTCTGACAACAGCTGCTGTCCGCGCTCACGTTCTGCCTGTGCGTGCGCCCAGCGCGGCGCAACTTTCTGCACCAACTCGGCCGCGTTCGCTTGTGCTTTTTGGGCGAGTGTGACACGCGCGCGCGCTGTCGCACTGCGCGCTTCGCCGTCGGCGACCTGGCGCGAAACGGATTCGGCATCGGGCATGCCTTGCTTCAAACCAGTTGCTTCGGCCACCAACCCGCGCCGACGTTCCCGCACCAGTTCCTGCGCGCTGGACAGTTTGTCGTACCCCAACACACGCGAGAGAAACCGTGCGCGTTCGACGGGGCCAAGCGCGGCCATGACGTCGAGGTCTTTCTGGCCGGTGAAATATGTATGAAAGAACTCCGACCGTGTCATGCCCAGACGGCGCTGCAGCAATTCGGACACGCCGGAAATCGTACTGGCAATTGGTGCTTCGGCGTCGTCCAGGAAACACTCGGCGCTCGTGAGTCCGCGCACGACGCGATACCGATGACCCGCCAGATCGAACACCAGCTGCACGCGCACTGAGCTACGCGCCTTTGCACCAGCGAACCGAATCGAATCACGCGTGCCGCGGGCGGCCGCATTCCCGTACAGTGCCCAGGCGATGCCTTCAAGAATGGTTGTCTTGCCGGCGCCGTTCGGGCCGATGATGCCGGTCAGTCCTGTCTCGAACGCAATCGAGGTATCTTCGTGCTGGCGGAAGTTCTGCATCCGCATGGAGATCAGGCGCATGCCTCAGTTCTCCGCGACGGAAAGTGCGGCGCCGACGACCGTTTCTTCGGCTTCGGCGAGATACCGTAGCCCCATCGTGACCAACTGCGCCCGTTCCACGCCGGCCGGTAACACGCGTTCGTTCAATCGTTCGGCGACCAGTTCTTCGAGGGTCGCGCGACGTCCTGGTGCGCCGCCCGAAGTGACACGTTGCGAGACGGGATCCGGCTTTCGCGTATCGAGTTGAAAGTGCAGCGAACGGCGCTTGTATTCGCGCAGCGCCACCTGATCGAGTTCGCGTGCAATGTGCCGCGGCACGTTACGGACAGACAGTCGCACGACGCGATCGTCTATGCCGTCGCCGACGGCAACAATGCGCGCAGCGATTGCAAGATCGAGTTCCGCCGCCGTCAGGCCGTTCGCGTCGATGGGATCGAGATCGAGTAGCAATCGCGATGCGCGCACCGCATGAAAACGGTGCTCGTGCGTGATGAGATTGTGCTCGATAAAGCCCTTGCCTGGCACGCGCGACTCGCGCTCTTCCTTGAGTTCTCCCCACGGATTCGAACTCGTGTAGTCAAGCGATCCGCTGTAGTACGAGTGCGGCGCCACCTCGCGATACACGTGGTAATGGCCCAACGCGATGTAACTCCATCGTTCCGCATTCAAATCGGCAACCGGAATTTCGATGGCAGCGCGGTCGGCCGGTGCGACGTGCGACGGCAACACCCCCTGAATCTCTCCGTGCATCAACAATACGTTGTGCTGAAATCCGGGTTGCGGCAAAAATTGCGGTCGTTCGATTCCTGGCACGTCCGGCACCGCCATTACAGCGAGCGACATACCTGGGTACGTGAACAACTCCGCTTTCGCATCGGCAACCTGAATGCCAATTTCGCGAAACAGTCGCAGAATGCAACCGGCGTCGGTTGTGCGCGGCGCGTCATGATTGCCTGCGACCATGACAATTGCCGCGCCGGGCAACTCTGTGCGCAGCCGCAAGAACTGGCGATACGCGAACAGAATGGCGGAATTTGAAGGACGCACCGCGTGAAACACGTCGCCGGCCACAACCACGGCGTCAGGACGGAGCGCAATGATCGCGTCAATCGCGCGCGCTGCCGTGTTGCCCACATCAGCTTCCCGCTGATTGATGCCTGCAGAGGTGAGGCGCTGATACTGTCGAAAACCCAGATGTAGATCGGCGAGGTGGACAAGACGCATCCCGGAATTTAAGCGAGTGTCACTGCCCTGACCCACCGGCCAACTCACTCTCTACCGCACCCGCATCCGTTGCAACAGGCGGATATCCAGCGCGCGCGCCTTGGCCGTGTCACCCACACGGGGGGTCACTTCACTTTGCACCTCGATCACCGTCTCGGCCTCGGTAATCCACCCACGCGTACGATCGACAATGAGATACCCGTGCAACACACCTGATGTCGCGACCTGGGTGCCGGGCGGCAAGTCACGCGCCGCGCCCTCTCGGCGCAACGTGCCCGTGAGTGAGATGTACGCCAGACGTCCACCACGCGTGAGCGAATCCAACCGGAATTGCGCGCGCACGATGCCGTCGGTTCGTACGCCCGTCATCGGCAGCGATGGCAACGGAACATCGCGTTCCCACTTGTCGCCAATCGCAACAGGTCGTGATGGCAACATCGGCGGCATGCCGGACAGCCCAGCCGCCAGCGTCGCGCTGCCCACTCCCGGATTCATCACGGTCATGGCTCCATCCGCCGTCACGTTCACTCGGGTGCGTCGCTCACCGGCAGCGAGTGCAACGGGACGTGTGGGTCCCAGCTGTCCGCCGGTGCCCGTTCGCATGCTGAGCGAGTCCGTCACGACAGTAAGCGCGGTGGTTCGCAGATCGCTGAACTCAACTGTGGAGTGCGCATTCAGGCGCAGAAATGTCGACTGCGACATTGAACGATCAACAACGGGACCGTATTCGGGTGCGGATGCCGCGGGCGCTCGTGTGCTGGTCGCACCGCCTGCACGTGCACGGCCGTTTCGCCCTTCCGCCACCGGACGGCTACGCGTTTCCAGCGTTTGTTCGAGGTGCAACCACAAGGTATCGCCGACGTGCGGCCGAACGACCAGGTTGATGCGCACCGGGTCGGCTTGGGCAGTCGATTGTGCGTGCGCATTTCGTACGCTCAGCGCGGCGAGAAGCGCTGAACCTGCCAGCAGCGCACCCACGCGCAATTCACCCACCGTATTCATCGGGGGAAAACCCACGCAACGAACGCGGCTTGGGTGAGACTTGTTCAACAACGTGAGCCGTGGGACGCGCGCGTCGATTGAGCTCGCGCGTAAACGCCGCTTTCACGTCGGCCGGGCGCGCACGCAGCACCGCATTTCGCGCGGCCAGAACTGCCGGTTCTTCGAACAACAGTATGGCTTGCTGTGTCCACGCCAGATCGATGGCTGCGTCTAACCGGTGCAAGTCGCGCGCTACTGCTATTGCCAACGACGGTTCGGGTGCCGGAGGAAAACGCTCCACCCCTTCACGTCCCGACATGACAGCCGGTCGCGGGACGCGCACAAAAATTGGTTGTGCAAAGTGGGGATGGCGCACCATCAGTTGCCCCTTGTCTAGAGTAGCCAGTCTGGCCTTCACCGCTGGACTGAAGACGTGATACCCCGAAGTGGCCAATTCGTCTGCGTCCATGCGCCCGTACAGTGCAGTCCCAGCGTTGCCGACGACGCGTCGCTGCACTTGGGATCGAAATTGTTGCGCCCCAAACAGCACGAGGCCCAGGTAGCGGCCACGCTCGGAAATATCGAGTAACATTTTGCGAACGTACGTTTCAGCGCCATCGATGGGTGCGTACTTGTTGAGTTCATCGACGAACACGACCACGTGATCGACGCCGAGGTCGCGTCGTTCCAGATGTTCGCGCAGTTCCGAGACGATGCGCGCAAACACGAGATCCTGCGCGTCTTCCTCCACACGCGCGACGTCGACCACGTACACCGTGCGATCGCTGAAGCTCCCAAACGGCAAGTCCGAAATCACGCCGTCATCGGTGACGAGACCCGCGCAACGCGTCGAGAGATTTGAAAGTCTGTTGCGCACCTTGCGAACCGTGGCTGCGTGATGCGTGCGCCACGTGTCACCGTGTCCGTCCTCGAGTTTCTTGAGCACGTCGCGAAACCACGCGTCGAGGTCCGCAAACGACTGCACCACGTGGACTCGCGTAAATCCCTTTTCTTCAAAGGTTTTTCCGACTACGCGTTCGCGGATGAAATCGATCAGCGCGTCGGCCTTGGCATCGATATCGTCCTTGTTCAGCAACACGTCGGCGAACTGCAGCACTTCGCCCAGCCCCCAGGTCAGCGGCCGGACCGCATCGGCAACGTCGGGGTGGGTGCGCAACGTGTTGAGTTGCAATCCGCGCGCGGTGTACGGCGCGAAATACTCCACGTGCGCAAAAGGGGTCGGCGGCACATCCAGCGCTTCATACAGCGCGAGATCGGTATCGGTCAGCGGACCTCCCTTGTCGAGAAACAAAAGATCGGGCCCTTTCACATTGAAACAAACCGCAGCAATCGAGCCCTTCGATTTTGGAAAGTGCGCGAAGGTGGACTGCAGAAGGAATTCAATCGCACTGGTCTTCGTGGCCAACCCCGACATGCCGGAGATGTTGAGGTGTGCAGCCTCCGGTCCCAACAAAAAGTCGGCGTCGAGATACACCGGTGCCGTAAAACCGGCCGCGCGATACACACCAACGGGAATCGCCGTGTTGTTCCCGGCTCCGCAGTAGCCGTCCATACGAAGCGCCAGCGCGACTTCGTCGGCACCGGCGAGGTACACATTGCCCAATGCGACCGGCTGCAGCGGTTCTTCCGGAACATGGCGCAACACTTGCGCGGTATATATTCGGACTTCGGGGAAGTCTTCGGCATACCGAACCCCCTCCACGACAACGCCATACGCTCGCGTCTCTGCGGGCGCACCGTCCACGCGCACAATCACCCCGATGCCGACGGGCGCTTCGACCGTTGCCAGGAAGTGAAATTCATGCGGAGTATTGGGTTTGCGTTCGGTGGCGACAACGCGGCCAACCGGGACGGACAGACTGAGCAGATCTTGAGCTGACGGGGCGACGGTCACGAGGCTGCAGTGATGGTGTGTTTCGGTGGCGCAAGGAAGGCAGCGCCTGGACTGGAGTCCACGGAGGTTTGGGAAAGATCGCTCAGCGGCTCGGTACCGGCGAGGCAGATCGGTCGTCCTCTCAGTAGCGGCACCCGGAGTCGGCTCACACTGGCTCCTGTTTTATCGGGCCGTGTGCCATTTTAGTGATAGGTTATCACCCGGCGCACCGTCAATCCAAACCCTTCGATTATTCGTGTCGCGCATGTTTTTTCGGTCTTCCTCCGCTGTGCGTCGCCTCCTGACCGTTGCCGCCCCAGTGACGGTGCTACTGGCCGCTGGCTGCAAGGGAATGCGCGACAATCTCGATTCGAAACTCTACGCCACAGCGGACCAATCCGGATGGTCGCGCGACAGCATCCTCGTTTCGTCGAAGCCACCGGTGCTCTTTCGCGTGTACCGCAAAGGAACGAGTCAATACATCTTCCCGATCGCGTTGCTGAGCAAATCACCGCCGTCGACGCTTCGTCTCGCCACAAAACGCGGCTGGGGTCTCTTCGATATCAATATCCTGTTCGAAGGCAACGACGTCACGCCGGTTCAGAACGGAGTCGCCGGTCCACCCGTCAAGACGTTGCGTGGCATGTGGGAGATACCCACAATACCGCTCGATACGCTACCGGGGTGCACAGGAGCGACCCTTCCAATGGGGTTGGTGTCGGTGCCTGCGGGCACTGAGCTCGTGGTGGCGAATTACAAATTGCCTACGGGAATGAAGCTGCTGTCCCCCGGCGAATTGCAGGACGCTATTCGTGATGTGCCACTGTTGGTGCTGCCAACCGTACAGATCTCCGGTGATCAGCTGGGCGAGTTCTCTCGGTTAGTGCGTCAGATTCCGCGTGCCGGCGGCGATCCGGCAATTCTGCTGGAGTATCACAACGAAAGCAAACTGACCGACACCAGTGTCGTCGGACAACGCCGTCCGAAACACGTGGTCATTGTTCTCGAAAAAGGCGTGTACGGATATCGGCCGAGCTGGGTGTACAAGACGACCGGCAAGTCGAACGACTTGCCAATCCTGCGCCTGTTGGATGTCGTGGATGCGGACATGGATGGGCGCGCTGAAATCTTCTTCCAGGTCAAGGTGTCGCCGGTGGACAGCTACGTGCTGGCCTTTCGGGAAGGGAACGATACGTGGACGGAGGTCTGGCGCCGCTCACCGGCGCGCTGCGACCAGTAACGCTTACTCCACGCCAATGTCCCACGCTTGCTCCAGATCGTTCTTCGAGTAGGCGCGAAATGCGGTGAGCGTTTGTGTGCGCACAATGCCTGGCACCTTCACGAACTCTTCGGTGACCACCTCGGCGATACGATCGAGGTCGGGCACGCGCAGGATAGCGACGAGATCCCACGCACCGGAAACGGAATACACTTCCGACACGCCATCAATGCCCGCGAGCGCACTCGCGCACTGCGGTATGGTTTTGGGATCGGCTTGAATCAGTACGATCGTGGTAATCATTGTTTCTCCCGGCGTCCAGCTACGAGATGACGCGCGATGCGTCTCACTCCTTCTTCGGCTACCGACTGTTTCATCGCGTAACTGGCGCGAATCCACCCCGGCGTAAGGAACGCGCCGCCTGGTACCACCGCGACGTTCTCCGTCTCGATGAGTTCATCCGCGAACAACGTGCCTGGATCATCTGCGCCTTTGTATCCGTGCACGTCAACGTAGATGTAAAACGCGCCAGCGGGGTACACAAACTTGACCGAGGGAAATTGGGCGAGGACCGCCAGCACCGCATCGCGGCGTTTGTGAAACTCGGCCACCATGTGCCGGATCGCGGGCTCCGTCAGTTCCGTATTCGAGAGTGCCGCGAGCGCCGCGTGTTGTGAAACCGCCGCCGCATTGGATGTCGCGTGTGATTGAAAGGCCGTCATCGCTTTCGCAACCGCAAGCGGCGCAATCGCCCACCCGATGCGCCAGCCCGTCATCGCGTACGCTTTTGCGACGCCGTTGATGATGATCAGGTTATCGCGATTCGTGGTGAGTTGCAGCACCGAGGCAGCCGGCGCATCATATGAAATACGCTGATAGATCTCGTCGCTGAGCACCCACCACGCACGCTCGGCCGCGAGATCCAGAATTTCCGTGAGTTCGTCGGCGCTATACACCGCGCCAGTCGGATTACTTGGCGAATTGAGCATCACGCCGCGCGTTCGCGCCGTTGAGGCATCGGCCAGTTGTTGCGCGGTGACCTTCAGCGAACGTTCGACATCACCGAACACTGGAATGGCGACGCAGCGTGCGAGTTCGAGCATCTCGTAATAACTCGTCCAACTTGGTGTCGGGACCAGTACTTCATCACCCGGACCAAACAGGCACACGCAGGCGTTGTATAGCGACTGCTTGGAGCCATTCGAGACAACTACTTCGGCGGCAGTAATCGGCGTGCTGCCGGGCCGAATCAGCTTGTTCGCGTCCGCGGCGATCGCGTCGAGTAACGGCGGAATCCCTTGCGTGTTGGTGTACCGCGTGGCGCCCTTTTCGACCGCCTCGGAAGCCGCCTGCCGAATGAACGCGGGTGTGTCGAAGTCGGGTTCGCCCACACCCATGTCAATGATGTCGCGTCCCTGCGCCTTGAGCGCCCGTGCTTTGGCGCCCACCGCAATCGTGGCGGATTCCTTCAATCGTTCGATGTTGGCCGAGGGACGGAACACGTGCGCCATGAGCAAGTGGACAGGGTGTGAGTTGGAATCCGGGCCGGGGAGCGCTAGATTGGGAGGTTCGGACAAAAAGCGCCGGGAAACGCAGTTCGGAAACTAAGCGCCAGCCGACAAAACGCGCCACGAGATACACCGACCTGGGCTGAATCGATTTTCTGGAAGAGAACCGGTTACCGGGCGAAGTGGGCGTTCATATCACGGGCATCGATTCACGTAGGTCGATCTACGATGACCCATCATGCCAACCGCCGGGCGGTTGGCCGCTGACAGACAATTGATTAGGAGCGGGACGTGGGCGACGAAGAGCGGGACACCCTGGGGGTGACGCGAGTGCAGCACGTGGTGCTGCACGGACCGGCAGATGGCCGCACGATGGCGGCTGCATCACGACCGGCGATTGAACGCAGCCGAGGCGCGAAGGAGATTGGTGCGCCGGCATGCCTGGTAATTACTCCAACGGTAGAACAGGCGCTGGCTGTGGCCGATACGGCCCGCACGCTGCTGGACGATGATGCACATCGCGTAGTACCGGTCAGCGCCGTGATTCGTGCGCGCCGGGTGCTCCAGGCCGGGGCAGTCGCGGTGGTGTCGGGTGCACCGCATGATTTGCTGGCCCTGCGCAAGGATTCCTCGCTCAGCCTCGAATCCCTCCGATCGGTTGTGCTGGTTGGCCTGGATGAATTGCTGGCCGACGGCGCTGACGAAACGTTGCAAAGTTTGCTGGCCGATGCGCCGGCTGATGCCATGCGTATCGCCACGCTCGATTCCGAAACCGATGCGACCGTTGCGTTTATCGAGGCGCAAATGCGTCGGGCACGCAACGTGAATCCGGTGGTACAAGGCGACGGCAATTTTGTCATCACGCCGCGGTACGCCGTCAGCACCCCAGCCGCACGCGCCGAGTTGCTTCGCGCCGTGCTTGATGAAATAGATCCCCCGTCACTCGTCATTATTGCGACGTCGGAAGGCGGCGAAACCGATGCTCGTCGCGCACTCGCGCGCCTTGGCGTTACGATCAATAGCGAAACTGTAAATGTCACTCGTCACGCCCCCAATTCGTCGGCGTCGCTCGTCGTCATGTGGGAAGCGCCCGCGGGTGTGGAATCCATTACCGAAGCACTCGCGGGCCATCCCGCTAACGCCGTCGCATTCCTGTTGCCGGACGAAGTGCCTTCGTTTCATCGTCTAACCGGAGGCGCGGCGCAGCCGTGGACCCCAACTGTGCGTAAAGATTCCATCGAGAGCCGCACGCGCACTCTGCGCACCGCCCTGCGTTCCACGCTCGCGAACGGCGGAGCGTCCGCCAGTGAACTCGCGCTGCTCGCGCCGCTGCTCGACTCGCACGATGCCATCGAAATCGCGGCCGCGGCGTTGCGGTTGTACGAAGGCGCCAAACGTGAGTCAGCCACGATGCGCGCGAAAGGTCCCGTCGTCACGGCACCGTTGCGTGGTGCGGTAACGACACGCAACACGTCGGCGCCACTGGAACTCGTTGCGGATGGAGCGAAGCAGCGCGTGTTCCTGGCCGTTGGTCGTCGCGACAGCGTGCAGGTGGGTGATATCGTGGGCGCAATTGCCAACGAAGCCGGCATTGACGGCGGTCGCATTGGCGGCATCGAGTTGTACGAGTCACATGCCACCGTTGAATTGGATTCGGCCGACGCGGCGCGTGTGGTGGAAACGATGGGCAACGTTGAACTGCGTGGACGTCGTTTGGGCGCGCGCATCGACGAGCGCAGTGGACCAAGTGGTGCGTACGGTGAATCTCGCGGTCGCTCGGCGGGTGGTGATCGTTCACCGCGCAGCGGTGGTTTCGGCAAAGAGCGTGATCGCGGTGATCGTCCTTCGCGTGGCGGAGACCGCGAACGCGGAGATCGCGATCGTGGTGGCGAACGCAGCCCGCGTTCGGCGCGCACGTTTGGTCCGCCGCGTGACCGGAGTGAGCGCAGCGACCGTCCAGCACGCCCAAGCTTTGGTGGAGATCGCGCGGAGCGTGGCGAACGTCCGGCACGTCCGAGCTTTGGCGGCGATCGTGCAGAACGTGGCGAACGTCCGTCACGTCCAAGCTTTGGCGGCGAGCGTGCCGAGCGTGGTGATCGTCCTTCGCGTTTTGGTGGGGAGCGTTCCGAGCGTCCAAGCTTTGGTGATCGTCCAGCGCGTCCGAGTTTTGGTGATCGCAGTGAGCGTCCCGCACGTCCCAGCTTCGGCTCGGATCGTGGCGAGCGCGGTGCGGCAGAGCGCAGTGCTCGTCCAGAACGTGGCGGCTCGCCGCGTGGTGGCAGCAGCAGCGGGCGCAGTTCGTTCAGCCGCGGCGAACCGCGTGCGTCTGACGAACGTCGTTCATTTGGCGATCGTCCCATTGCCGAGCGCACCGAAGCCAAGCGTGAGTGGTCGTCGCGTGGCGACAGTATGAAGAATGCCAAGCGCGCTCCTCGCAAAGCTCCAGGCACTTTCGACGAGATCTAAAACATGAATGGAGGCTTCCAGGCATCCGGCGGGTGGATCGAGGTGATTGCCGGCGTGATGTTCAGCGGCAAAACCGAGGAGCTGTTACGCCGTGTTCGACGTGCAACAATTGCGCGCAAACGTGTGCAGCTGTTCAAGTCACATCTCGACAACCGCTACGCCGGGCTCTGGGCTGTCTCCAGCCATGATCAACGTTCGTTTGAGGCAACACCGGTGGATTCGTCGGCGCAGATCAATCAGCGTCTCGATCCCACCGCGCAGGTGATCGTGATTGACGAAGCGCAATTTCTGGACGAGGGGATCGTCGCGGTCGCGACCGCGCTGGCCGATCGTGGTCGGCGCGTCATTCTGGCGGGCACCGACACCGACTTTCGTGGCGAACCGTTTGGCAGCATGCCGCAGTTGATGGCCGTCGCGGAAGTCGTGGATAAACTCCACGCGATTTGCATTCTCTGTGGCTCGCCGGCCAGTCGCAATCAGCGACTGATTGGCGGTCAGCCGGCCGCGTACGATTCGCCCACGATCATGGTCGGCGCGGCGGACGCGTATGAAGCCAGGTGCCGGGCATGCCACGTCGTGCCACGGCGCGATGAACGCCAAACGACATTGCTGTAGGGCAGGATTGGCGTTGGCGTTCATCGCGGCGCGGCACGACGAGCCGAAAGGCGGAAACGCCGAATGGGGACTGCGAGCCGAACCGTCGAAGAACAGAGGGCAGCCCAACAGCCGAAGAACCACGGCTTTTGGGCTGTAGTTTTTTAGCGGTGGCCCTTCGGCTGCAGTCTGTTCTTCGGCCCTTCGGCTGCAGTCTGTTCTTCGGCCCTTCGGCTGCAGTCTGTTCTTCGGCCCTTCGGCTGCAGTCAGTTCTTCGGCCCTTCGGCTGCAGTCAGTTCTTCGACTATCCGGCTGCATCACCCATTCGGCCCTTCGGCTTTTTCGGCTTCAGTTCCCTCCGTCCGCAGCGCCGACCGAGAGCCGAAAAGCCGAAGCCCGAGCCGTAATTCCAGGGCGGCCCTGCGGTCCGAGTGACCGACACACAGGGAGCAGCGTCATAAGCGTGATGCTACATCGCTCTCCTCGAACCTGGATGCCGGTCGCATGGGTGTAATCGCGACGCTACTTGCTCACGAACAACGACACGCTCGGCTACGTTCTGCCGCGCGCGATCGCTATCGCTTCGTGACGTGTGATGATTGGACCTCCCTCACACGCGCGTGTGAACGAGGCCCAATCAATGTGGTCGTTTTCGACCTGTACGTTGATGGCCGCGCCGATTTCGAACGCGTGCGCCAACTGCGGGTGCGCGTGCCTCGTGCCGCTCTCGTTGCGTACGTTGACGTGAGCAAAGAGCGCGCTCGCGACATGTTTGACGCCGGACGCTGCGGCATCGACGTACTGGTAGTGGCCGACGAAGGCGACACTCCGGCAATGCTCGGTGCGCTTCTCGATCAGGCTGAGGCGCGCAGTGTGTCCAGTTTGCTCAAACCGCATTTGGCCGGACTCCGCAGCGTCGTTCGCGACGCCGTGATGTTGTCGGTCACGCGCGCTCACGAACGCCTGACTCCCGACGGCCTGGCGCGACTGATTGCTGTCTCGCGTCGCCTCCTCTCCAAGCGACTCGAAGGTGCACATCTCCCACCGCCGCACCAACTGCTCACTTGGGGACGCATGATTGTCGCCGCCAGCATGTTGGAAGACGGCTCTCGCAGCGCCGACGGCGTCGCCGGAGCACTCGACTTTCCGTCAGGCAGCGCGTTCCGCAACACCTGCCAACGGTATCTGGGATGCACGCCACACCAGATTCGCCAGCGCGGCGGTGCGTCCTGGGTCATACAGGAATTGCTCGTCAACCGCGAGAAGCGGAAAGACCAGGCCACGATTTCGGCGGACCTACGCGGAAGTGTCGCCGCCTGAAAGGATGATGGCGCCCTAGCCGATGGTTAGTCGCTCCTCCGTACAAGGATCGCCCCGCCGTGACTGCACGAGCGGGGCGTCTTTTGTCCTGAGTGCAACCGATTGCGCCGAAAGACTGGATATTTCCGTACAATTTGTACATATTGTAAGAATAGCGACTCAAGCTGTACTTTTACCAGGAGCAACAGCGGTTATCCCGCGTCGCCCATGAAGATGCCAAAGCGGTCCGAAAGTTCACTGCCCATGACAGAGGCAAGAGAGCGCTTGGCGGACGTCATTATCGACGTCGCGTTTCGAAATACCCGCGTTGTGTTGACCCGGCATGGCCGACCCTTGGCTGCCGTGATTTCGATCGAAGATCTCGATCGACTGAAACTCCTCGACGCGCAACCTCCGCCCAAACTCTGAGGCGGCATTTCAAGCGTATTCCCTGGTCTTCTTCGCTCATTTTCAGGAGGAACGATTATGACCAAAACAACAGAAGGCAGAGTCACCGCAGTAGCAACAACGCACGACAAAGACATGGAGTCCATGTTGGCGGTGCGAGCTGGAAGGATTCAAGATCCAGTTGGTTTGTTCACCGAGCTGCCCGCCCGGAAGAATTTGAAATGATTGCCGAACAAGGCTGTGTGGCCCGGTGCCCCGCAGCCTTTTTGGCGCTGCACCTGTACACATAACCGCCAGTAATCGCATGCGTATCCGTCTGCTGCAGCTGAGAGACGTCCTCAAGGACTCCTTCTGGTTCATTCCGGCGCTCATGGCGTTGACGGCAACCGTGTTGGCGCTCTACCTCGTGTCGGTTGATCACGTACTCGGCAGCGATTGGGTGAAGAATTTCGGTTGGATCTGGTCCGGTGGCCCCGATGGTGCGCGCAGCGTGCTCGCCACCGTCGCCGGCTCCATGATGACGGTTATCTCGATCGTTTTTTCGCTGACCATCACGACGTTGGCGCAAACGTCTTCACATTTTGGTCCGCGCGTGCTTCGGAATTTCACGTCGCATCGCGGCGTGCAGTTTACGCTGGGCGTTTTCATTGCGACGTTTGTGTTCTGCCTGCTCGTGTTGCGCACCGTGCGCTCCGTGCAGGAATCCGAGTTTGTCCCGTATCTCGCGGTAAATGTCGGGGTGTTGCTCACACTATCGTCACTGGCTGTTCTGATTTATTTCATCCATCACATTGCGCAAAGCATTCAGGCCGAACGCCTGATTGCTGACGTTGGCCGGGACATCATGGCCGTGTTGGGCGCGCAGTTTCCGAATAAAAAGGAAGAGACCCGGCATTCGGCAGAACCATCGCCTGCAATGTGGGAACAGGCGCGAACGCTGGCGCACGACGACAACGGGTATGTGCAGCACTTTGATTTGCAGACATTGATTGTTCGGGCTGCGCAGATCGACGTCATTGTGCGCGTGCATGCTCGGCCCGGGGACTTTGTGTGGGGCGGCGCGCCACTGCTGGACGTATTGCCACCGGAACGCGTCACCGCGGAAGTTCGCGATCGGCTGGTGCGCTGCTTCAGTCTTGGGCGCAGACGCACGCCGCGTCAGGATGCAGTCTATGCAGTGCAGCAACTTGTGGAAATTGCTGCGCATGCACTGTCACCGGGCATCAATGAGCCCTTTACTGCCCTCGCGTGCATTGACTGGCTGGGCGCGGCGCTTGCGCTGGTAACGCACGGGAATTTTTCCTCTGAACAGTGTTTTGACGAGCAGGGGGCACTGCGTGCGCTCGTGCGCCCGGTCACCTTTGACGAATTGGCGCACACTTCGTTTGACCAGATTCGATTGTACGGCGCCAATAACACGGATGTCATGTTGCGCTTGTTGGGGCTCGTCGGCGCGCTCGCGGGACGTACGTCGCGTAAAGAAATTCGCCGGGTGTTGTCGCATCATGCGAACCTGATCGCGACTGATTCCGCACACATTGTAAACGCGCAGGATCGTCAACGCGTCATGGAAGCGCATGCGGCCACATTGAACGCGCTTGCGAAAGGCAGATCGGACGTCAACTCAACCGAACTCAGTAACGCCCTGTGAACGCCGCGTGAGTACGAACTGCCCCGCTCCCACACCAGAGACTAGCTTGTGAAATGGCCGACAACGCACCAGCCGCTGCCCTTCCACCACCAGCGTTGCACATTGGCCTGACGGGCAATATCGCCAGCGGCAAGTCCACTGTGGCGGCATTGCTCGTGGAGCACGGCGCTACGTTGATCGACGCCGATGTGCTGGCGCGGACGGCCGTTGAACCCGGAACCGTGGCCCTCGATGCGGTGCGGGATCACTTTGGCGAACACGTATTGAATCCGGACGGCACGCTCAATCGCGCGGCCCTGCGTCTGGTGGTCTTCCACGACGCCCCTGCCCGAGCGGCGCTAAACCAGATTGTCCATCCTGCGGTGCGCGTGCTTCGGGACCAGGCGCTGGCGGAAGCGCGCGCGCGCGGAGACCGTATCATCGTCTCTGACATCCCCCTGCTCTTCGAAACAGGGCTCGAACACAGCGTCGACGCCGTGATTTTCGTTGACGCCCCCGAAGAGTTGCGGCTTCAACGCCTGTTGCAGCATCGCGCCTTGTCAGAAGCTGACGCGCGCGCAATGATGAACGCGCAGTGGCCTGCCTCAGAAAAGCGTGCGCGAGCTACTTTTGTGGTGGATAACGACGGATCGGTTGAGCAACTGGCCAACCGTGTGTCAGATTTGTGGGCACAGCTTCTCACGTTGGCCAATTCGCGCTGAACCGACGCTGTCGAACGCAGTCATTTCGAAGCAGCGCTTCTCCCTCTCGTCTTTTGGAGTCTCTCCGTGTCGAACATCCCAGCTGATTTGCGTTACACCAAAGAACACGAGTTTGTAAAAGCCACCGACGAAGCCGGCGTGTTCGCCATTGGCATCACCGACTTTGCCCAGGGTGAGCTGGGCGACATCGTGTATGTCGAACTCCCTAAAGTGGGCGCTGCTTACGGATCACATGATGTTTTCGGCACTGTTGAAGCTGTGAAAGCCGTCTCAGAGTTGTACATGCCCGTAGCCGGCGAAATCGTCGCCATCAACGACCGCCTGGACAAAGAGCCAGCACTTATCAACACTGATCCCTACGGCGATGGCTGGATGGTCAAGGTGAAAATTGCACCAGGCGCCGATGCCGGATTGTTGAGCCACGACGAATACACGAAGCACCTGGGCGCGTAATCGACCAGCGCGCACTGCGAACGCGTCCGAGCGGACGCGTTCGCACCAATTATCACTCGTAACAGGTAAGTGACATGTTGATCGATCTGTACAACAAGGACACCGGCGTTCTCCTCGGCAGCATCACTGAGGCCGAGTTGCTGCATGTCCAGAACAGCACCGAAATGGAATCGACGCGCGACACCGACTTCTATATTCAGAAGGGCACCATCGACCTTCTCGGAAACGACGGGTTGGCCACGGTGCACCTGATGAAATTGCTGCGCGAGGCACTCGGTGACAGCGACGGCATTGAAATTCGCTGGCAAGTCCGAAACGCCGACCTGTAAGCGCGTCGCTCTGGCGTTCGGTGCTCAGGCAGCGCTGCGTGTATTCGCTGGCGCGTCTGTCACCGAACTTTCGCTGGGGCGTTCCGGTAGTGACGCAACGTGAATCGTGCGCGTCGGGAACGCGAAATCCGACCCCGCAAATTCGACGACTTCCATGAATTGGAGCAAGATATCCTGCCGGATGCCCTGAAACTCCGACCATTCCGGCACTTGAAACCAGGCCATGATTTCGACGTCCAACGACGACGCGCCAAACTCTGTGAACGTCACCACACCGGCATCGGGCCATATTTTCGGGTGCGCGCGTAACACGCGTTCAAAGCCGGCAACCACCTCGCGCATCTGACTCACGGACGTTTGGTAAACAAGTCTGATTGTCGTGGTCAAACGCATTCGGTCGCGCGCCGAGAACGACTCGAGCCGCATGTCGGCCAAGCGACCATTCGGCTTGCTGACAGGTGTACGATCAAGCGTGCGAAATCGCGTGGCGCGCAATCCATCCGCCTCGACCGTGCCAACAAAGTCTTCAACTTTTACGAAATCACCTTCGCGGAACGGTTGATCGACGCCAATTGAAAATGCGCTGAAACCAATTTTTGACCGTCTTCTGCGCGGCCAGCGCCAGCGCTAACCCTCCAAGGCCAAGCCCGGCCAACAGAACCGGCCACGGGATACCCGAGGAGCGACAGCAGGCCAACCAGCGCGATGGCAAACACCATGACCTTGACCACGCGAGCGCCAAGGGGCAGCAGCGTACGTGATGAACTCGACGCCTGCGCCCAGCGGGACGATGACAACACCTGGCGGCTGTGAACGTCGCACCACCAAACGTTATGGCAACAATTGCAACGCGCATTTTTGGGAAATGCGTCAAAGTACGGGACAACGGGTTGGCCATGCCGAGCGTGCCTCCGTTGATAAGGATGAAGTCGATAGCGAGCGTGGTGAGTAGGTGTGTGGGAATAACGGATTGAAAATGATCAACTCGACCCGCACGCTTTATTGGGTTGCTCGGAACCGAAGGTTGCCGTGGAGAAAATCTTCCGGCTTCGCGATCGACTCGTTGAGCCATTCAATAACGGCAGCGTTGCCGCCACTTTCCGGATCATTTCGCAAATAAGCGGAGGTAACGTCGAGCACGCGAAAGCCGCGATTCAATTGAAAGCTGAGGGTGGGATCGCGCAGTTCGCCTCGCACTACGCGCTCGACGTAGTCCGGCGCGCTTAGCAGGTTCGCGTGCAGATGATATCCGCGCAATCGTGCTCCAGCGCGAATACGCAGCAACTGCAGGCGTGTCACCAGATCGCTGCGGGCACGGTACAGCGCGCTGCCAACGCCGGATCCCTGCGTGCGCGGATGCGTCATGACCTCGGCTCCGTATAACGTGCGGCCCGCCGCGGGGTCGTGATTTTCGAACGTGCCTGCAGCCGTAAAATCGCGCCAACTCGTATTAACGTCGTAGTCATCCCACAGCACAACGAGACTGGCGGCCATGCCGACTATTTCTCCCGTCTCAGAATTCTCGGCTACAAACTGCCCCTCACGAAACACATCGAGGTGTGACGCGAGCTGCTTTTCTGACCAGGGGGCGGAGTCGGGGTACACGGCGCGCGTGAGCGCAATTATGCCGGCAAAATCGTCTGGTGTTGTGTTGCGGACCAGGAGGGATGTATTTGGCGGCGTCATGGCTACAGAGTCACGATTTGCGGTTCACCAACGGCCGTGTGAATGTCGCGGCTGTCGTACAACGGAATCACTGTTCCGGATTCGCGCGACTCGGCAATGGTACGCAGGTTGAGCTCACCAATTACCATCATTTCCTGATTTGGATTGCCTTCGGCCAGAATACCGTCGCGCGCAAACGCAAAGTCGTTGGGTGTGAGGATTGCAGCCTGGCCGTAGTTGAGTGAAACCGCGGGCACCATGGGCAGCGAACCAACCGTGCAGGACTGAATAACATACATCTGATTTTCGATCGCCCGCGCGTGCGCGCAATATCGCACGCGGTAATATCCCTGGCGATCGTCCGTGCAACTTGGCACTACCAGAATGTTCGCGCCATGCCTCGCCGCCGCGCGGGCAATTTCCGGAAATTCGACGTCGTAACAGATGGCAATGGCAACCCGGCCGAACGCCGTGTCGAAGATACGCAGCGTGTGACTGTCCGTGACATCCCAGTCTTCGCGTTCAAATCGCGTGACCTTGAGCTTGCCCTGAACACCGAATTCGCCGCTTGGGGAGCAGAAATACGAGTGGTTGCGTACCGTATTGGACTTGCTTTCAATTACTGGAATGGTGCCCGCGACAATGTACAGTCCATGCGCTTTGGACAAGTTCTGCATTAACGCCACAAACCGGTCCCGCTCACCCGCCAGCGACCGCACTTGTTCGCGAATCGGACGCTTGACGTTTCCCAGTGTCAGCAACTGCGCCGTGAAATATTCGGGGAACACCAACAGCCCTACATTGTAGTCCGCCGCGGTTTCGACCAGCGAAGTGACTTGGTCGGCAAACTGATCGAATGACGAAACCGGTCGGATGAGATACTGCAGCGTTGCGACTCGTAGGCGTTCCAAATTCGTGCTCCGGCTGAAGGGCGGCACGACTACACGCACCGATGGGGAAAAGAAAACGAAATGCCGTCGCTACCAAGCCGACGGCAATCCCGACAAGTGCTACACCTCACGAAGCAAATCGGTCGGCGCATCGCTGCATTATGCCTCCTGATAACTCTCGATCGGCGGACACGAACAAATCAGATTGCGATCGCCAAACGCACTCTCCACACGACCCACCGCCGGCCAGAACTTGCGCTCGCGCGTGTGTTGCGTTGGGTATGCCGCCTGTTGACGCGTGTACGGACGGTCCCAATCGTCCGACGTGACATGCGCCGCCGTGTGCGGCGCGCGCTTGAGTGGATTGTTGGTCCGATCGAGCTCACCACGCTCCACCGCGGCAATCTCCTCGCGAATTCCAACCATCGCCTCGATAAACCGATCCAGCTCGGCCTTCGATTCACTCTCGGTTGGCTCTACCATCACCGTGCCCGCCACCGGAAACGAAATCGTCGGCGCGTGGAACCCGTAATCCATCAGGCGCTTCGCAATGTCCTCCACTTCGATGCCCGATGAACCCTTGAGCGCGCGCGTGTCCAGAATGCACTCGTGTGCAACGAGCCCGTTTTGTCCGCGGTACAACACGGGATAATGCGGTTCGAGCTTCTTCGCGACGTAGTTCGCATTCAGAATTGCGACCTTCGTAGCTTCAGTCAGTCCCTCGCCGCCCATGAGGCGAATGTACACGTACGAAATTGGCAGGATGCTGGCCGATCCCCATGGCGCTGCGCTGATCGCGCCAATCGCGTGTGATCCGCCGGTCTTGATCACAGGATGTCCCGGCAAGAACGGCTTGAGCTGCGGCGCCACACCAATCGGTCCCATACCCGGACCACCGCCGCCGTGCGGAATGCAAAACGTTTTGTGCAGGTTGAGATGACAGACATCCGCGCCAAGATCGCCCGGACGTGAAATCCCGACCATCGCGTTCATGTTCGCGCCATCCATGTACACCTGGCCGCCGTGCTCATGCACGATGGCGCAAATGTCCTTGATACTCGATTCGAACACGCCGTGTGTGGACGGATACGTCACCATCAATGCGCCGAGGTCTTTCGCGTGCTCCTCGGCTTTCGCGCGCAAGTCGGCGACGTCGATGTTGCCATTCGTGTCGGTCTTGACGACCACAACGTGGAAGCCCGCCATCACCGCACTCGCGGGATTCGTACCGTGCGCCGACTGCGGAATGAGACACGTTGTGCGGTGTGCATCGCCACGCGCTTCGTGATATGCCCGAATCACCAACAGTCCGGCGTATTCGCCTTGTGATCCGGCGTTTGGTTGCAGTGATACTCCGGCAAATCCAGTGACATCGGCCAGATCACTTTCCAGCTGCGCGAACAATTCGGCGTACCCTTCGGTTTGTGAAGGCGGCGCGAACGGATGCAGCTGACCGAACTCCGGCCACGTAACGGGAATCATCTCCGTGGTGGCGTTCAGTTTCATCGTGCATGACCCCAGCGGAATCATGCCATGCACCAGCGAGAAGTCTTTCGCCTGCAGCGAATACATGTAGCGCAGCATGTCTGTCTCGCTGCGATACTTGTGGAACACCGGATGCGTCAGGAACGGCGACGCGCGACGGAAACGTTCGTCGTAACTGTCGTCCGTGCCAGCCGCGAGATCGTCAAACGCGAATGAAACCGGATCACCGTTGTTGAACACAGACCACAGCGTGGCAATGTCCGCCGGAGTTGTGGTTTCATCCAGCGAAACCGTCAACGTGCCCGGTTCAATGACGCGCAGGTTGAGCTGCGCACGATCGGCGGCGGCCAGAATCTCTTCCTGTCCGTGTGCGCCCACTTCCACTCGCAGCGTGTCGAAGTAGTTGTCGTGCGTCACGTGCAACCCAAGTTCCTGCAATCCAGCGGCCAGTGTGGTCGCCAATCCGTGCACGCGCCTGGCGATGTGTTTGAGCCCATCGTGGCCGTGATACACCGCGTACATGCCCGCCATTACGCCTAACAATACCTGCGCAGTGCACACGTTGCTCGTCGCCTTCTCGCGACGGATGTGTTGCTCGCGCGTCTGCAGCGCCATGCGCAGTGCGGGTTTGCCGTCGCTATCGCGCGACAACCCGATGATCCGTCCGGGCAGATTGCGCTTGTATTCATCCTTCGTCGCAAAAAACGCGGCGTGTGGTCCGCCAAATCCCATCGGCACGCCAAAACGCTGAGAATTGCCAACCGCGATGTCCGCGCCCCATTCGCCAGGCGGGGCCAGCAAACACAACGCCAGCAAATCTGTCGCAACAGTTACCAGGGCATCGGACGCGTGCGCGGTCTCACACAAGCCGCGATAGTCGACAATGGCGCCGTCGGTGCCCGGATATTGCAGTAACACACCAAACACGCCATCAAAGTTGAAGTCTTTCGGTGCTGCAACCACCACGTTCACGCTACGCGCCTCGGCACGCGCCTGCACCACCGCAATGGTTTGCGGATGACAGTCGTTGGCAATGAGGAACGTGTTTTTTGTGGCGCTGCCTTTGCTTGCCAGTGCCAGATACATCGCTTCAGCTGCGGCCGTGCCTTCATCCAGCAACGACGCGTTCGCGATCGGCAATCCAGTCAGATCGATAATGACGGTTTGAAAATTCAACAACGCTTCCAGCCGCCCCTGCGCAATCTCGGCCTGATACGGCGTATAGGCCGTGTACCACGCCGGGTTCTCCATGATGTTGCGCAGAATCACGGCCGGGGTGTGCGTGCCGTAGTAGCCCAGGCCCAGGTACGACCGATAGATGCGATTTTTTGCGGCAATGGTGCGAAGCTCGGCCAGCACATCGGGCTCACTGCGCGAGGGACCGGTGGAAAGTTGGCTGCGGAAGCGAATCTGTTCGGGAACTACCGCATCGATGAAGGCGTCCAGCGATGCATATCCGAGCACGGCCAGCATGTCCTCTTGTTCGGTGGCAACGGGGCCGTTGTGGCGCGGGATAAACGAATCCGCCGCGAAACTGGTCGCGGGGCGGGTACGTGTTGCCATGAAATCCTCAGAATTCGGACGCGGGGTCCGGGTCGAAGCGATTGAGAAGCGCGGATTGGCGCGTGGGCTAAACTTAACCCGCCTTCACGGGCTGCCGGAAACAGCAACGTTCGCCAAGTCGAACCCCGAACTTTCACGTGGGCGCGCCGTTCTGATCACTCAAACTTCCCGGGGTCCATAGTGCAGCTCCCCGCCTCTTGGCTCCTGCTCCGCACCCCTCCGGCCGATGGCGCGTGGAACATGGCCTGCGATCTGGCGTTGATGGCAACCGCCCGCGCGGACGGCGTCGGGATTTTGCGTGTCTACGAGTGGTCGACTCCGACGGTCTCATTTGGCCGGCATGAGCGAACAGCCGGCATATATTCCCTGCCGTCGCTGGCGGAGCGTGGGTTGGGGGCGGTGCGCCGCCCGACCGGCGGGCGGGCGCTACTGCACTCGCGGGAAGTGACCTACAGCGTGTCGATGCCGATTGGCGACGAATCGCGGTGGAAGGCCGCTTATGATCGCGTGAATGCGCTCCTGCTACACGCGATGCTTGCGCTGGACATTCCAGCGCGGGTGGTGGGGCCGGCTCACGATTCCACCGCGCTCGGACCCGTGGTCGCGGAAGCCGCGGCGCCGCAGACCGGTGGGGGGGAGCCGCCGATGACCGAATGCAAGCCCATCCCCACACCGCACGGCGAATCCCACGTCTGCTTTTCCGGCGTCGCCCCCGGCGAAATCGCGGTCGGTACCCGCAAACTTATTGCCAGCTCGGTTTGGCGTGAGCGGGGCGCGTACCTGCAGCACGGCAGTATCCTGATGCACGACGATCAGAGCCGACTGATTCCGCTCCTCGGCCCGGGCGCGACCAGGCCCGAGCCTGCGGCCGTACTGTCGGAGTGGCTCACGCCAGCACGATCTCCCGAGGCCACGGTCGACGTTGTTGAATCGGCGTTGCATCAGGCCATCCGCGACTATGGAAACGTGGTCCCGTGGTCGATACCCCCAGAGGTCCTCCGCGATGTGCAGCGGGTGCAGGCAGCGCTGTCAGAGTCATCCTGGCTCTGGCGCCGATAGCCTCACTCTCACATCCTATGCCTGCGTTTGCTTTGGCGCGATTCGCATTCGGCGGCCGCGCATCACAGCCGAAGCACCAACGAATATCTTCCCCATCCGCATGAGCTTCAAATTCAACGGCGTGAACATGATGATCGCACGGCGAGTGGCGGTGGGTGCAGCGAGCACGTTTTCACGATTGATGACCGAGTCGAATCGGGCGTTCATGGCCCGATCAGTTCTGGCAACATTGATTCTGGCGACGGCCTGTGGAAGCGACAAAAAGGGCCCGACGCCTCGATCCGGTGGTGCCGGTGTCGGCGGATCTGTCATCATTGCCGAGCCACTGGATTTCTCGACGTTTTATCCGCCGGCCGTGGACAATGCGCTCGATTTCGCCGTCGTGAATTCCGTGTTTGACCGATTGGCGGATATTGGCGACAGCCTGAACACCATCGGCGACGCCGGTTTTGTGCGGCAACTCGCGAAGGAGTGGAAATGGGCCGGCGATTCGCTGTCGATTGCGTTCCAGTTGGATCCAACGGCCCGTTGGCATGATGGCGTGCCTGTTCGCGCCGCCGACGTCCAGTTCACGTTTCGCGCCTATACCGATCCAAAAGCAAAGGGCGCGAATGTCGACTACCTCTCGAACATCGATTCTGTCAGCGTGCCGGATTCGCTGACTGCAGTGGTGTGGTTCAAGCGTCGCATGCCGCAGCAGTTTTTTCAGGCGACGTATCACATGTATATCATGCCTGAACACCGGCTGTCGAAAATTCCGTTCGACAAACTGGAAGCCGATTCCATCACACAGGCACCTATCGGTTCCGGTCGTTTTCGGTTTGCGAAGCGTGTACCTCAGCAGAGCGTGGAACTGGTTTCTGATACTGGGAATTATCGCGGACGTGCCAAACTCGATCGCGTGACATTTGCAATATCGTCTGACGCGTCGGCCGCCATTCTCTCAGTCTTCGGTGGCCAAGCCGACTTCTATGAGAAATTGCGCGTTGAGGATTTGCCGACCGTCGCTCGCACACCATCCCTGCGCGCGCAAGCGTTTTCGCAAAGCATGTACGCTTATTTGTCGTTCAACTTGCGTGCGCGCACGAACAACAAAGCGCCCAACCCGCTCTTTGCCGATGTCAATGTGCGCCGCGCGCTCAGCATGGCAATCGATCGCAAGTCGGCCACGCGGGCCGTGCTGGATACGTTTGGAGCGCCGGCTATCGGTCCTTCTCCGCGCGCGCTGATCGTCAATGCGAGCGACATCAAACAAATTGATTACGACCCCGCTCATGCCCGCGCACTGCTCGATTCCGCCGGATGGATTTTGCCGAAAGGGGGCGACGTACGCCTGAAGGACGGCGTGCCATTGTCATTTCAGATCGCGGTGACCAGCACGAGTCAGAATCGGCAGACGTTCGCAAAATCCATGGAAGGACAGTTTCGGAACATAGGTGTAAAGGCCACGGTGCGTACGATGGAAATGCAGGTGGTGAGGGAAGAAGTCTCAACCGGGAATTTTGATACGTACCTGGGTGCGTTCGGTGTCACGCCGGGACTGCAGGGACTTTCCGGTGCGTGGGGCACGCGCGGCATCGGCGGGCGAAATTTTGGCGGCTATTCCAGCCCGGCTTTCGACGCGAAGATCGATAGCGCATTAAGCGCGTTCAAGGCACCGGTCGCCAATCAGTTGTGGGTACACGCGATGCAGCAGATTATCAACGACGCACCCGCGATCTGGCTGTTTGAAGACATCAATATCGCCGTCATTAACAAGCGTATTCAGTTGCCACCGATGCGGGCTGACGGATGGTTTGCTCACCTTGCCGATTGGTCAATTGATCCGTCGCAACTTTCACGGTGAGCGACATGACAACGGGAGCATCCCGCTGATTAGCGTTCCGCGCATTCTGTCGCGGTTGGCGCAAGGATTGCTGGTTGTCTTCATATCGGCGTCCATCGCATTCCTGCTGATGAAATCGGTCAAGGGAGACGAATTCACGCACTTGCTGGAGTCCACCAACACCAGCGCAACTCTGATTGCGACCTTGCGCGAGGAATCCGGCCACAATGCGCCGCTGTTGACGCAGTACGGTTCCTGGCTGTCGCGCGTCGTTCGTGGTGATTTGCTTCCCTCCAGTTCGCATCCAGGAGATTCCGTCGCATCACTCATTCGTAGCGCGTTACCCAACACGCTGCTGCTGATGACGCTCGCGCTTGTTTCGAGTATGGCCGGAGGAATTGCCCTCGGCGCATGGCAAGGAGTCAAAGCGGGGACGCGTTTTGATCGCGCCTCCAACCGAATCACGCTCAGCATCATCTCAGTACCTGATTTCTGGGTCGCGATGATTCTGATCCTGTTGTTCGCGCTGCATCAGACCTGGTTTCCAACGGGCTATATGTCGTCGAACAGGTCCGACTTGTCGACATGGGAAATGCTTCGCGACCGTTTGCATCACCTGGTCCTGCCCTGGTTCTCGCTCACGCTCATCAACGCCGCGGCCTTCGCTCGGTACCAACGCGCTGCGATGCGCGATGTCGCTAGCCAACATTTCCTGAGGACAGCCCGAGCCAAGGGCGTTCCAGAATCGATTGTGATCTGGAATCACGCGCTGCGCGTGGCGGTGCTTCCCCTCGTCACTATCGCCGGCATGTTTTTTCCCGCGCTCCTGGTGGGGACAATCTTGATAGAAAAGGTTTTTTCCTGGCCCGGAATGGGCTCCCTGCTCACTAAGGCCGTCAGTAGCCGCGACTACGCGCTTGTTTGCGGCATCATCATAGTCGGAAGTGCGATGGCAGCACTTGGAAGCCTCCTCGCCGATATTGGCCGAGAACTGCTCGATCCACGACTGCGCAGTTGATGCGACGTCCGGAACTACGCGCTCTGTTTTTTCGGCGCTCGGTGTTGTTGTTGTGGGGATTCATGCTGACGATTCTTGTCGCGCCGTTTTTTGCGCCGCACGACATTCGATCCCCAGAACAAGTGTCGACGACGCAGTATCAGCCCCCCTCACCAAATCATGTGATGGGCACCGACAATCTGGACGTTGATCTGTTCAGCAAGGTACTGAAAGGAAGCCAGGTTTCGTTGATTATCGCGAGCACGGCTACCGCCATCACCTTGGCGATCGGATTGGCGTACGGAATGATTTGCGCAATCGCCGGGGGTTGGTATGACGCGGTGTTGATGCGCATCACCGACATCTCGTTCTCGATACCGCGGTTCCTGATTCTGCTGGCAATCAGCTCGGTTGTGACCGAACCATTAAGCGTGCCTCAGCTCATTCTGTTGATCGGAATGACGGGTTGGTTTGACGTGGCGCGCATTACCCGGGGAGAAGTTGCCGGTCTGCTGAAGCGAGACTGGGTGCTGGCGGTGCAAGCGACGGGAGTTGGCCACCTACGACTGGCCGCGCGCCATATCTTTCCCCATCTCGTGCCGATACTGGTCGTAATGGCCACTCTCGGAATCGGTCACACCGTCGTTCTCGAGGCCGGACTGATGTTCCTCGGCGCCGGAGGGTTGAACGGGAGTCTTGGAAATTTGTTGCAGGACGGCTCGGGAATTTCCAGCATGACCCACTGGTGGATGGTGTTCTTCCCCGGGCTCGCCATCGTCCTCATCGTGCTTGCCTGCAATGCCCTCGGCGATGCCTTGCGCGATGTGTTCGCACCGGAACAGGTTCACGCGTGGCCAACAACCTGATGAATTCTACAACCGCAAACTCCATGACGAGCGAGCCCCTGCTCTCCGTCAACTCGTTGCGCGTGTATTTCAACACACCCGAGGGAATCGCACGCGCCGTCGATGGCGTTTCGTTCACGGTCGCCGCCGGCGAAACCGTAGGACTGGTTGGTGAATCAGGCTGCGGAAAATCGGTGACGGCACTGTCCCTGTTGCGATTGGTGCCGCCACCCGGACGCATCGAATCGGGCAGCAGCATCCGGTTCAATGGCAAAGATCTCGCCCTGCTTCCCACCGAAGAATTGCGGCAGCTGCGGGGCAATCGCCTCGCCATGATTTTTCAGGAACCAATGACGGCACTGAACCCGGTACTCACCGTTGGTGATCAGGTCGCCGAAGTGGTGCGCGTGCACACCAAAGCATCCCGTAGCGAGGCTTGGGCGCGCGCCGTGAAAATGTTGGCGCAAGTTGGCATCCCCGATCCGTCGGAACGTGCCAAACAATACCCGCACGAACTTTCCGGTGGAATGCGCCAGCGAGTGATGATCGCGATGGCGCTCATTCTGGAACCGCAGTTGGTGATTGCCGACGAACCAACGACCGCGCTCGATGTCACGATTCAAGCGCAGATTCTCGAGCTGTTGCGTGACATGCGCGATCGCACGGGGCTCGCGCTGCTGCTGATCACGCACGACCTGGGTGTTGTCGCCGAAATGGCCTCGCGCGTGATCGTGATGTACGCTGGCGAAGTCGTCGAGGAAGCACCGGTCCATGCGTTGTTTGAAAACCCGTCGCATCCGTACACCGAAGGGTTGCTGGCCGCGATTCCGCGCCTGGGGGAAGAAGCTGCTCGCTTGAAAACAATTCGCGGAACGGTACCACCTCCCACCGCCTGGCCTTCGGGCTGTCGTTTTCATGATCGGTGTCCCTACGCATTTGATCGTTGCGCCAACGAAGCACCGATGTTGTTGCAAGTGGCCAGCGGTCATCGCGCGCGTTGTCACCTCATCGAAGAGCCAGAGCGCCGTGTACGCGGTGTCGAAGCCACTGCGAGCGTGCTCTCGTGAGTGAATCGTCCGTCGCACCCAAAAGCAAACCGCTGGTCATGCCAAACTCGGCAAGCGCTTCCCCGTTGCTCACGGTGAGCAATCTCGCGAAACATTTTCCCATTCGCACGGGCGTGTTTCGCCGGGTAACCGGTCAAGTGAAGGCGGTCGATGGTGTGTCGTTCACGGTGAACGCGGGCGAGACGCTGGCGCTGGTGGGCGAATCCGGCTGCGGAAAAACAACGACCGGACGCGCTCTGCTCCGCTTGATTGAACCGACCGGCGGCAGCGTCGAATTTGACGGCGTGAACGTGTTGTCACTTAAGGGCGAGGCGTTGCGCCGGCTTCGGCGTCGCATGCAGATCGTATTTCAGGATCCGTACGGATCGCTCAACCCGCGCATGACCATTGGCGCCGCGATTCGCGAAGGATTGATTGTGCACAAGTTGGCCGAAGGTGCGGCTGCCAACACGCGGGTGCGCTCGCTGCTCGAAGAGGTAGGCCTGCGCCCCGAATACGCCACGCGCTACCCACATGAGTTCAGCGGCGGGCAACGGCAGCGTGTGGGCATTGCGCGCGCACTCGCGGTGGAACCGCGCTTCATCGTGTGTGACGAGCCTGTGTCCGCGCTGGATGTCAGCGTGCAGGCGCAGGTCGTGAACTTGTTGCAAGATCTGCAGCGCGATCGCGGATTGGCCTACTTGTTCATCGCGCACGATCTCGCCGTGGTAGCGCACATGGCCGACCGCGTGGCCGTGATGTATCTGGGACGCATCGTGGAGATGGCGCCGCGCGCGAGTCTATTTGCCATGCCGCTCATGCCGTATACCCAAGCGCTGTTGTCCGCCGTACCCGTGCCCGATCCGCGCATCAAACGACAACGCTTGTTGTTGGCGGGAGAGCCACCGTCACCGGCGAACCCGCCATCGGGCTGTGTATTTCATCCACGTTGTCCGCATCCCGCCAAAGACGCCGCGTGTTCCGTCATTGTGCCGCCGCTCGAAGAAAAGGAGCCCGGACATTTTGTTGCGTGCATCAAGCAAACGCCAACGCGTGTTGATTGGGATGTACAACGCGCCGCTGGTGGTAGCATACCGCCCGAGCGGTATTTACCGCGAGCCCAATAGCCGAAAAGCCGAATGGGTGCTGCAGGCTAAAAGCCGAAGAACGGACTGCAGGCTAAGAGCCGAAGAACTGACTGCAGCGTAAGAGCCGAATAACAAACTGCAGCCGGAGAGCCGAAGGCACTCCGGCTGCAGTTTCGTTTTTGACCGTTCGGCTTCTCGTCGTTACTCGACCTTCGGCTGCAGTCTGTCCTTCGGCTGTTCGGCTGCAGTCTGTTCTTCGACTGTTCGGCTGCAGTCTGTTCTTCGGCCGTTCGGCTGCAGTCTGTTCTTCG
>Ga0105047_10001556_pt1 | contig 41167 bp, 38 predicted proteins | sample MAT04_FD_78384 | JGI IMG/M metagenome (GOLD analysis project Ga0105047, IMG submission 78384) | Freshwater microbial communities from Lake Fryxell liftoff mats and glacier meltwater in Antarctica - MAT-04 (megahit assembly) | ecosystem: Environmental > Aquatic > Freshwater > Ice > Liftoff...
ACCGCCGACCTCGACCCGGCTCTCGGTCCGTTCCTGGTGGTCGACATCGGCGGCGGGTCGACGGAGTTCGTGTTCGGCACCACGACGGCCGACAACGCCATCTCGGTGGACATGGGGTGCGTGCGCATCACCGAGCAGTTCATCGAGAGCGACCCCCCGCACCCGGCCGAGCTCTCCGCCGCTCTGTCGGTCATCGAGCTCCACCTCGACGACGTGCGTCGCCAGATCCCCGAGCTGGGCGAGGCCCGCACGTTCGTGGGCCTGGCCGGCACGGTGTCGGCAGCGGCGGCGGTCGAGATCGGCCTGCCCACCTACGACCGCGACGCCATCCACCACTTCATGCTGACCAAGGCAGCGGCCGAAGACGTGTTCCGAACCGTGGCCATGGAGTCGCTGGCCGACCGCCGTCACAACCCCGGGCTCGAGCCCCAGCGGGCCGATGTCATCGTCGGTGGGATGTGCGTGCTCGTCAGCGTGTTCCGGAAGTTCGGCTTCACCGAGTGCCTGGTCAGCGAAGCAGACATCCTCGACGGTTTGGCCATGAGCCTGCTGGCGGAAGCCCAGCGATAGACGCAGCCCCAAGGCGCCCGGGACCACCCGGGGCGGCCACAAGACGCCTAGGGTGATCGATCGATGCGGACCTCCAGCTCACCTTGCCGACCGGCCGTGGCCGGGGCTGTCGCCCCTGCCGCCTGCCCGGGGTCGGCGTGACGGGCCGAGTCCCCTCATCGTGCTGCGTCGCCCTCGAGCCGGAGCCGTCGACCATGCGGACCGTGCGGACCTGCCCATGAGCGCGCTGATCGGACGGCGGATCGTGTTGCGCCCGCTCGAGGTTGGCGACTTCCCGGGTTGGCGAGAGGTGCGTCGCCGCAACGACGATTGGCTCACGCCATGGGAGCCGTCCCGGCTGGTCGGCCAACCCGACGTGATCGAGGATCGAGACGCCTTCGCCGTGCGGTGCAGCGCCCGCCAGCGCGAACGTCAGTTGGGCACAGGCTTCGGCTACGGGATCTTCGTGGACGGCGTGTTCGCCGGTGAGGTCAACCTGTCGTCGGTGCACCGGGGCGCGTTCCAGAGCGGCTACATCGGGTACTGGGTCGACCGGGCCCAGGCCGGCAACGGCTACGTGGCCGAAGCGCTCGTGCTCGTGGCCCGGTACGCCTTCGAGGACCTACGCCTGCATCGCCTGCAGATCGCCATCATCCCCCGCAACCATCGCAGCCGGCGCGTGGTCGAGAAGCTGGGATTGCGCGATGAGGGCACGGCCCTGCGCTACCTCGAGATCAACGGCGTGTGGGAAGACCACGTGCGCTACGCCATCACCACCGAGGACTGGATCGAGCGCCGCGACGAACTCCTCACCGCCTGGATCGACTGACCACCCTTCCCGCCCTGCCGAACTGGGCAAGGGATCCCTGCTATCCCGGGCCTTACTTGCCCAAAACGGCGGGGTGGGGGCGGGGGCGAGGGCGGGTGGCGGTCAGGGTTTGGTGGAGATGCGGGACTGGATGGCGGCGAGGCGGTCAGCGAAGGCGGGCTGGTCCATCGACCAGAGCTGGGGCTCGAGCTCGACGGCCACGGCGTCGTCGTGCTCGGACACGTCGGCCATGCGCTGGATCGAGGCCTTGACCTTGCGAACGAGGTCGGGCGGGCCCGACGCAGCGCGGGCGGCCAGAGCGTGCGCCTCGGCCAGCAGGTCCTCGTCGGGCACGCAGCGCCACGCCAGACCGACGCGCTCGGCGTCGGCGCCGGTGAGGATCTGCCCGAACACGACCATGGCGTTGGCCACCTGCGGGCCGACGATCCGACGGAGCATCCACGTGTGGCCGCCACCGGGGTGGATCCCCAGATCGACGAAGCGGCAGTCGAACTTGGCCGAGGCACCGACGATGCGCACGTCGGCGGCGAGGGCCAGGTTCATGCCAGCGCCGACGGCGGCACCGTTGACGGCGGCGACCGTGGGCTTCGGGCACCGGGCCAGCCGCAGGAACCCGCCGTAGATGCGCTCGAGGCCTTCCGTGCGCGACGAGCCGAGCTGCGACAGGTCGGCCCCGGCGCTGAAGGCCCGGCCCGTGCCGGTGAGGACCACGGCGTGGATGTCGTCGTTTGCCTCGATGCGATCGAAGGCGGTGTGCAGCTCGTCGCACAGGTCGAACGACAGGGCGTTGCGGCGCTCGGGGTCGTCGAGGGTGAGCAGGGCGACGCCGTCGGTGACGGCGAGGGCGACCAGGGTCATCAGGGGTCCGTTCGTGGGTCGGCGAGCTCACCGGCGGGTTCGTGGCTCAGCACGGCAGGGGAGTGGCGGAAGAACTGCTCGACGTCACGCTCGTAGCGGTAGGACCGCTCGGTGGAGCCCACGGTGGAGCGCAGGCGTAGCGCTTCGATGAAGGCGCGCACGGTGCCCGCCGACGTGTAGCGGTACTGGAAGCCGTCGGCCTTGAGTCGCCGGTTGTCGATGCCGCGGCCGAAGCGGAGCAGGTCGAGGAGCTCGTCGGGCAGCTCGACGCCCAGCTGCTTGAGTGGCCACGACGCCAGGCCGGTGCCGAACGGGGGCATGGGGAACGTGGGCTTGCCGCACAGGTGCGCCACCTCGCTCCACGGCAGCAGCCCGTCGCCGGCGACGTTGTAGATGCCGGCCAGGTGGTGCTGGAGCACGTAGAGGATGGAGCGCACGACGTCGTCCTCGTGGACGAACTGGAACCGGGGGTCGAAGCCGAAGATCGACGGAACCACGGGCAGGGTCAGCGCCCGGCTGATGGGCGTCTCGATGTCGGGGCCGAGCACGTTCGAGAACCGCAGCAGCGTGACGTTCACGTGCGGGTTGTCGATGGCGAAGTCGCGGACGTAGCCCTCGACGGCCTCCAGGCTGCGCTCGACCCGGGTGCGGGGCGTGCGGCTGCGGTTGGTCTCCTCGGTGAACCAGTACGGGTCTTCGCCGCCCGTGCCGTAGACGTAGGACGACGACTTCACGACCACGTCGCGCACGGTCGAGCCCGGCGCCGACGCGGCGGCGAACAGGTTCATCGTGCCGATCACGTTGATCTCGTGCATCGTGCGGGGCTGCATCGACGTGGAGTCGATGATGAGGAACGTGTGGGCGATGGTGTCGATCCGGGCGGCCTTCACGATCCGAGACAGGATCGAGTAGTTCTCGTCGGTGCGGACGTACTCGGTGCGCTCGAGCTCGACCGACGGCTCGCGGGTGTCGAGGCCGATGATGACGTCGACGTCGGGGTCCTGTTCGAGGGCCTGGGCCACGAGGCCGCCCCAGAACGTGGCCAGCCCGGTGATGAGGACGCGCTTGCCGGCCATCAGCCGAACCACACTGATCGCCGCTCGCGCAGCATGTCGTAGAGCGCTGACTGGATCTGCTCGCGGATGCGCTCGGACTCCTCCATGACCCGGCTCTTCGAGTACCGCTCCTGGTCGGGCGGCACGTCGAACGACACGGGGTCGAGGACCTTGAGCTTGAACTTGGCCGGGAAGTAGGCGAGCCCGCCCAGCAGGGGACCGAACAGCAACTGGTTGGCCGTCACCGGGAAGTAGGGCAGGCCGGTGGCCTTGGCCAGCGCCGTCGACTTCCACACGATGGGCATCGACTCCTCGGCACCGACCACGGCGATGGGGATGATGGGCACGCCGGCGCGCATGGCGATCTCGACGTAGCCGCCGCGTCCGAAGCGGCGGAGGCGGTAGCGCTGCGTATAGGTCTTGCCGGGGCCCTTCGAGCCTTCGGGGAACACGAGCACGAGCTGGCCCTGCTCGCGCAGCAGTCGGTAGGCGTTGTCGGGGTGGGCGACGACGCCGCCGGCACGTGACCACAGCGTGCCCACCACCGGCATGGTCTTGAACAGGGCGTCGGCCAAGCCGTAGACGGGCCGCTCGAGCTCGGTCTCGATACCGTGCATGATCACCGGCGCATCGCTCGGCAGGGCGGCGGCGTGGTTGGCGACGAGCAGGGCGCCGCCGTCGGTGGGGATCTTCTCGAGCCCTTCCCACTCGGCGCGGAACCAGTGCTTGTAGATCGGGTCGTAGATCTTGCGGGTGAGCGACCGGATGCTCTCCGAACGCCCCCACTCGTCGACATCGCCCATCCGGGGGTCGTCGAGCTCGACGTCGTTGTCGTCGGCGCGGCCGCGGGGATCGGGGACGGGCAGGTAGGACGGGGTCGTCTCGCCGAGGAGCATGGCGTCGATGGCGGCGGCGTCGAGGACCTCGGCATCGGCCACCGTCGGAGTCGGCTCGTCGGCATCGGACATGGGGTGATGCTACCGACCGGCCGGGACGGGCGCGAAGGCCGTGCGCCGTGGGTCACGGCTCGGTTGGTCGGTCGGCTTCCGCAGCCAGGTGCTGTTGCCCGGTCTCGCAGGTGGGCAACGCCGGACACCACGTGCAGCCGAACGACGGCCGAAGCACCGGTGCCTCTCCCCGCCGGGCGAGCGCCACCATCCGGCTGGCCCCGCCGATCGTGCGCCGAACGCCGGCGGCGAGCACGTCCACCGTGACCTCTTCGACCATCGGGCGACCCTGGTCGAGGTACACCGAGGCCAGCAGGCGCGGCGGGGTGCCGACCCGGATGGTCTCGAGCACGGCGTAGAAGCGCAGGTCGTCGATGTGGCTGGCGCGGGGGCTCCCGGTCTTGAGGTCGATGAGCACCTTGCCGGCGGTGGTGCCGTCGGCCTGGCCGAGGCTCAGGTCGATCTTGCCCGACAGCACGATGGCCCCGTCGAACAGCTCGACGCGCACCTTGCTCTCGGTGACCGGACGCCAGGCCCGCCGCAGCGGGGGGAACAGCTCGAGGAACCCGGCAACACGGTCGGTGGCCACGCCCTGGAGCTCGGCGTGATCGGTCTCCGAGGCGGTCTGGAGCCAGTCGGCCAGACCGTCGGACCCGTCGGTGAGGCGGGCGATGGCCTCGGCCACCAGGTCGCCCGGCACCGGCTCGCCCCGCCAGGACACGGCCAGCTCGATGGCCTTGTGCGCCACCACCCCGCGGGCGATCGGCGGCGTCCAGGCGAACGGCTCCGCCTCCTCGGCCAGGTACTGGCCCTCGCAGCCGAGGACGCGCTCGAGGGGGTGCTTGGCCACGTAGAGGGGCTTCGTCCCGAGATGCTCGACGAGTGGCTCGCACGCGTCCTCGAGGGCAGCGCGGAGCTCGTGGCGGAGTCCGGCGTCGAACGTCGGGCGATCAGCCGGATCGCCTCGCAGCACGGCCAGCAGCTCGGTCTGAGCCGGGTTCAGGGAGGGCTCGGGGCGGGCGTCGGCCACTCGGCCAACCTAGCGGGGCGAGCGAACGACCTCGATGTCACACCCCCTGGGCAGGATGGTCTCGTGGAAGCCACCGCCCTGCAGTTCACCACCGCCGCCAAGGTCCTCGCCTCGGCCTGCCGGCGCCTCGGCCTCGTCGCCCCCGGCTATCGAAGCCCTCCTCGCCAGCCCGGAGTCGATCGCACCATCCGGCGCTCGATGGATGGTGGCGGCGGTGCGGTCGTGGCCGTGCGGGTGCGGCGGCGCCCGTGGCCGGCCGTGGTCGCCGACATGATCGACGGTGCCGTGGTGGCCAACGGACTCACCCCGGTGCAGGCCGATGTCCTCCGCCGGAGCCTGTGGGACGCGGTGACCACGGCCGACCTGCTTCCCGGTCCTGTGGTCGAGGCCGTGCCAGTGGCCACGCCGCACGCCGGCCGTGTGGCCCGGCGGGGGAGCCTGCACCTGGCCAGTGATCCGGCCGCGGCGTGATCAGCCGGGTCAGGCGTCCCGGCAGTCGAGCCAGCGATCGCCGCCCGGGGTGCCCGGCGAGTTGATGGCGGCCACGCACACCCGTTGGGGCGCCGGTCCGGCGGGCACGACCACATCGAAGCCGTGCGCCGGCCCCCAGCCCTGCGACGCGGCCACGTCGGGGCGAGGTGCGGCCGCCACCACCGAGGTCCCGGCGGTGGCGACGTAGACGTGCACATCGATCGAGCGATCGTCGTCGGGATCGAGAGCCCAGCCCCGCACCCGCAGACCACCGGCTTCGCGCACGACGGCGTCCACCGTCCCGGTGGGGGGTCCGCTCGGCACGTCCACCGTTCGGCACTCAAGCCAACGGTCCTCGCCGGGGGTGCCGGTGGCGTTGATGGCGGCCACGCACACTCGGTGTGCTCCGGGCCCGACCGGCACCGACACGTCGAACGCCCCGCCCGCCGAGGACATCGTGGCCGTGCCCCGATCGTCCACGTACACGTGCACGGGGATCGGTCCGACCATGTCAGGGTCGCTGGCCGAGCCTTTGATCCGGAGTTGGAGCGGGCCGTACGAACTGGCGGAGGCCACCGAGCCGCGGGGGCTGCCGTCGCGCACGGTCACCGCCTGGCAGTCGATCCACGTGTTGCTGCCAGGCGTGCCGGCTCGGTTGATGGCTGCGGTGCACACGGTGCGGCGACCAGGCTCGGCCGGCACGGCCACCGAGAAGCCGTGCGAGCCGGAGAAGCCGGTGGCGTAGGGCGGAGGCAGCGCAGCCGCGAGGTTGGCCACCGTGGCCACGCCGACGCCGTCGACATAGGCGTGTACTTCGATGGGGGCGTCGCTGTTCGGATCGATGGCCCATCCCGACACGACCACCGTATGGCCGGCCGGGCTCGTGGCCGCGACCACACGCCCCTTCGGCCAGCTCGGCGGCCTCTGGCAGGCGAGCCGCGTCGGACCCTGCCCGGTGGCATCGATGGCGTACGCACACACGCGCGACCCCGGTGCCGCGTCGAGATGCGCCCCCCAGCCGTGGTCGCCGCCGATGCCGTTGACCTGGTTGACGTCTGTGCGGTGCTGGTCGGTCTCGAGCGCGGTGCCGGCCGCGTCGACGTAGACGTGCACGGGGATGCGCTCGCTGGGCACGTCCGGGTCGTAGGCCCACCCGTGGACATAGACCTTGTTGGGTCCGGATGCTTCGATACCGTTGAAATCCCCTCTCGGGTTGTTGCCGAACTTCCCGGCAGCCAAGTTGGCCAGCGCGGCCTCGCCGCCGATCAGCCGGTTGGCATCGACGTTTCCCCGGATGCCGGGAACGGTCGTGGTCGACGACCACTGCCACACGGTCCAGAACCGCCAGCCGACGGGCGTGCCGGTGGGTGCCGGTCCGCTCGTGTAGTTGGCCAGCCACAGCGGGTACGACGAGAAGTTGGCGTCGCCCACGAACGTGTCCCAGAACCACCAGCCCGTGTAGATCATCGGCACGCGCCCGACACGGCTCTGGAGCTCTTGGAGAAAGGCCTGCGCCCACTGCGCCAGCTCCCTGCGGTTCAGCCCGCCATGATCCTCGAGGTCGAGCACCGGCGGCAGCGTGCCCGGCCGCCACTGGTTGCCCAGCACCGAGGCGAAGTGTGCAGCCTGGTTGCGGGCCGTGTCGAGCACGGGCCGCCCCGGGCGGGCGTAGTGGTAGCCACCGCGGTACATGCCGGCATGGGTGGCGCCAGCCACGTCTGTGGCATACCAGGGGTTGGTGTAGTTCGTACCGTCGGTGGCCTTGATCCAGGCGTAGCGCTTGCCGCTGCGGGCCACGGCCTTCCAGTCGATGGCCGCACCATCGGGGTGCTGCCAGCTGGCGACGTCGATGCCCTCCACCCACCTGGTAGCGGCCGTCGCCGGGGCCGGCTCCTTGGCCATCGTCGCCGCCGACAGCGTCGTGGCCAGCACGAGGATCCCCACCAGCGCGACGAAGGCACGAGTGCGGCGTCGTCTCGACCGTGGTGCGAGCATCTGGCCAGGGTACGAGGGATCGACGAGCCGCGGGAGGCGGGTGGGCGCTCTCACGACCTCGGAGGCGGGCACGACGGAACCGATGGGGCCGTCGAGCTACGCCTCTCGGTCCTGCCCGGGAGTGTCATCCGCTGCTGGGCGCAACGCCTGACGTTGCCGTTCGGCCTCGCCAGTGAACTGGAACCCCAGGTTGACGAAACAGAACCCGGCGATGAAACCGAGGCCTGCGACGGCGAACGAGCCCAGCCACGCCCCGATCGCGATGCCAGCTACGAGGAACAACAGGCCGGGCAACCCCGCCCGGCACAGAACGAGAGGTGTCACCGCCGTGTCGCCACGCCCTCGTCTTTGCCACGCGGGCGACGAGGGGAAACGCGGCGCCTACGACGATCCCCACGCCGTAGGAGAGCCCGTCATCAATGACATCGGCACCCATGGCCAGCATCGACATTGCGACCGAGACCGGCAGGGCGAGTGCCCAGAACCGGGTGTTCAACCAGATCGTGCTCGCCTTCGCCACGGCGCAACCTTGTCACCACGATCGGCCACTCGACACGCAAGCGCACCGTTGCCTCGCGTTGTCACGGGGGGGCGGTCGAGCCCGACGAAGCCCGAAGCACCAAGGCGAGTGAGCTCCGCCCACGTCCGTGTGCCCGGGGTGGGATTCGAACCCACACGACCTTGCGGTCCGGGGGGTTTAAGCCCCCTGCGGCTGCCGGTTACGCCACCCGGGCCGGCACCGCAAACCTAGTGGTCAGCTCTTGCTGGCGGCGCCGCCACCGCCCGAGGGTGGGGGCGTGCACGACTCGTAGCGGATCGTGACCGGATCGCGCTGCTCGGCCGAGGCCAGGGGGCGGTCGAAGGTGAGCTGCTCGAACGCCTGGAGCAGCTCGAGGGCGTCGCCGGGGGTGTCCATCTGGATGTCGGCCGCGATGCACGTGGCGCCGTCGACCGTGTCCCACGCGGTGAACCAGTCGCCGGCCCACCCGTCGGTGGCGGCGAAGGCCGTGGAGGGGGTGACGCCCTGCTCCAGCAGGATGCGGAGGGCGAGCACGCCGAACACGCCCTCGTCGATGACCTCGCCTGCGGCCGGCGGTGCCGGCACGTCGACGCGGCCTTCGCCGGCCAGGAACTTCTCGGGGGCGAGCACCTGCTCGGTGGTGGTGGGCGGCGCCTCGATGGCGGCATCGACGGCCGCTTGCCCGCCTGTTTCCACGAGCCGGTCGACCAGCACGAGCCCGTCCTCGTAGGCCGAGTACGTGGTCTCGAGGACGTAGTCGGGGATGGCCGAGAGGTCGACGGTCAGCGAGAATCGGGCCTCTTCGGTGGCCCGCTCGTCCTGTTCGGCTTCGGACAGCGAGTCGACCCAGGCTCCCTCCACCCGACGAGCGTTGCCCTCGAGCACCGACACGAACCCGGTCGAGGTCTCGTCCGGGAGCTCCTCGTACTGCGGGCGGTACACCTCGAAGATCTGGTCGTCGAGGGCGTGGGTCAGCTCGTGGACGAGCGTCTGGCGCACGAAGGGCGTGAGCTCGCTGCCCCGCACGACCAGCTCGTCGGCCTCGCGCTCGTAGTACCCGAGGACGCCCTGTGTGGCCAGGGCCAGCTGGGCCTCGAGCAGGTCGACGTCGGGATCGAGCAGCCCGGCAGCGGTCAGGACGTTGTCCAGCTCGGCCAAGGACTCGGCTTCGGCTTCGATGAGCGATGCCAGCTCGGCCTCGAAGGCGGCGTCGTCGAGCAGGACGACGTCGACGGGCTCGACGAAGCGCTGGCCGCGCTGCTGCTCGACGAAGGCCTGGAGCTCGGCCACCTCGGCCTCGACCTCGGCCTGGCTGACCGGCGGGACGGTGGTGCCGGTGGATGGCACCGGGCCACCTCCCGGGGCCGGAGGGGCGGTGGTGGACGGGCTCGGGGTCGGGTCGTCCGCGCTCTCGGCCGCGGCCACGTCGGTCGTTTCGCCGTCGTCGTGCACCACCACCCACGTGGCCAGGCTCGACAGGATGGCGACGAGCGCGACGGCCGCCGTCCACAGCCACCAGCGGGGGCGGTTGCCACCGGGAGGCGGCGGGAGCTCGGCGGGACCAGGCGGCGTCGGGTCGACGCCCCACGGCCGAGCCGGGTCGCCAGCGGCGGGCTGGTGGCCGAGGGCTGACGGCCAGGAGGATCCGCTCGGCGACGTGGGCTGGCCCTGGAGCGGCGGCGCGGCCGTCCCGTTCAACGGCGGTTCCCGTCCGGGCTGGCTCGGCCAACGATCGCTCACGCTGTCCCCTCGGTCGTCGCCGACCCGGCGACTCGCATGACGCTATCCGGCCGTCGTCGCCGGCGGCGGTCGCGCACACCGACGACTCACCCGCCCCTTACGCTGTCCTCACCTGGCGGGGGGACGGTGTGCGCATGGAGGAACGGGAGAAGGTCGCCTGGTTGCACCGACGCCTCGGCTTCGGCGTCATGCCGGGACTGCTCGACGAGCACGAATCGCTCGGCGCCGCCGCGGTCCTCGACCTGCTCGTTGACCCCGATGGCCACGCCCAGCCGGTGGCACCTGATCCGTGGGCGGGCGTCGATCTGGCCGGTGCCGATGCCGAGCCCGAGGCGCTCCGCACGGCCCGGCGAGCGGCCATCACGGCCTGGGTGACGGCCATGGTCACGACGCCCCGGCCGACGCACGAGTGGCTGCGGTGGTTCTGGCACGGGCACCTCGTGTCGTCGTTGGACGTGGTCAAGTACCCGTCCGCCCTCGTGCGCCAGCTGCGCCTCTACGCCGACCTGGGCTGGGGGGACACCCCCACGCTCGTGCGGGCCATGAGCGTCGACGCCGCCATGCTCCGCTACCTCGACGGGGTCTCGAACACGCGCGACGCCGTCAACGAGAACTTCGGGCGCGAGCTGCTCGAGCTCTTCACCCTCGGCGTCGGTGCCTTCGACGAAGTCGACGTGCGGGCCGGGGCCACGGCCCTGACCGGCTGGACGATCGATCGAACGACCTTCGAGGTCCGCTTCGCCGAGCGTGCCCACGACGACACCCCGCAGCGCTATCTCGGCGTCGACGGCGTCCACGACCTCGACACCGTGGTGGCCGCCATCGCCGTCCAACCGGCCCACGCCCGCTTCCTGACGCGGGTGCTGGCCGCCGAGATCCTCGGCGATGGTGTCGACCCGGCCGTGATCGCCGCCCGCTCGGCCGAGTTCGCGGCATCGGGACTCGACGTGCGCACCCTCGTCCGAGGGCTGGCCGCCGACGGGCTCGACGGCGCCGGTTCCACCAAGGTGCTGGCTCCCGTGCCGTGGGCCGTCGGTCTCGCCCGGGCATCAGGCCTCGAGGTCGACGCGCCGCTGCTCGGAGTGGTGGGGCGCACGTTGATCGCTTCCGGTCAGTTGCCGATGCTGCCGCCCAACGTCGGGGGCTGGCCCGCCGGCGGCGCGTGGCTGAGCACCTCGACCACCCTCGCCCGGCTCAACTTCGCCACGTGGCTTGGTGCGAAGATCCCGCTCGACGGACCGCTCGGCGCGCTGGCCGTGGCCGGAGACGTCGATGCCATGGCCGATGCCCTCGGTCACCCCGAGGGCTGGAGCGCCACCACCCGGGCCGCCCTCGCCAACACCACGGGCCCGCCCGCCGCCTTGCTGGCCGCCGCCTTCGGCGCCCCCGACCTGATGCTGGCCTGAGGAGGTCTCGTGGACGCACTCGAACCCTCCGCACCGACTGAGCCCCCGCCGTCGACGGTGTCGACGAGTCGCCGACGGTTCCTGGCCGGTGCCGGCCTCGGCGGCGCCGCCGTCGTGGTCTCGGGCGGTCTCCTCTGGCGGCGCGTCGATCCTGCGTCCTCGCCGTCGTCGACCGCTGCCCTGCCGGGCCCGGTCGAGGCCCTCGGCATCGCCCCGGCGGACACCATCCTCGTGGTGGTGCAGCTCAGCGGTGGCAACGACGCGTTGAACATGCTCGTGCCCGGCGACGGCCGCTACCTCGATGCCCGCCCGACCCTGGGCGTGCCCGAGGCGCAGCGTCTGGCCCTGGCCGGCACGACCGCCTACGCCGCCCACCCCGCCCTCGCCCCCCTGGTCTCCTGGTGGGACCAGGGGCGGTTGGGGGCGGTGGCCGGTGCCGGCTTCGCCGACCAGAGCCGGTCGCACTTCGACGCCCTCGACACCTGGTGGAGCGCCGGCGACGGGCGTGGCGACGCGGCGGGCTGGCTCGGTCGGTGGCTCGATCTCACCGTCGATCACGATCCCGACAACCCGCTGCGGGCCATCGCCCTCGGGTCCGGTTCGCCTGCGCTGGCGGGCACTCGGTCGTCGCACACCGTGGTCACCTCGATCGACTCCTTTGCTCTCGACGAGCGGACGGGCTTGACGGCGTCGGCCCTGGCCGGCGTGCGAGCGGCCATGTCCGAGCCGGGCGCGGCAGACCCACCGCTGCTCGCCGCGGCCCGACGGTCCATCCCCGCCACCTTGGCGGCCGTGGACCGGTTGTCGGCCGTCTCGGCCTCGGGCGGCGAGGTACCAGATGCGGCCGACACACCCGGCGGATCGATCACGACCCTGCTCGACACCGCGGCGGACATCCTGGCGCTCGACCTCGGCACGCGGATCGTGCAGGTCAGCGTCAGCGGCTTCGACACCCATGCCGCCCAGGCCATCGTCCACCCGCAACTGCTCGACGACCTGGCCGGGGGCCTCGATCGCTTCCTCGGTGCCATGGCCGACCAGGGCAAGGCCGACCGCGTGCTGGTGATCACCGTGAGCGAGTTCGGCCGCCGTGTGGCCGAGAACGGCGCCGGCACCGACCACGGCAAGGCCAGCACGCTGCTGGTGGCCGGGGCGAGCGTGGTCGGCGGGCAGGTCCACGGCGAGGTCGACCTGGCCGCACTCGAGGACGGCGACGTGCCGATCGCGGTGGACACGCGCTCGGTCTACGCCAACGCCCTCGACTTCCTCGGCGGTGGCGCCGACGAGGTGCTGGGTGCGCCCTACGACCGCCTCGGCATCCTGGCCTGAGGCGACTGGCGCGGGTCAGCCGTCGTCGGCCACGCGCGGATCGCTGGTGTCGACCAGGGAGCCGTCGGGCCCCAGGCGCACTGCACCGAGGTCGAGGACCTCGTCCAGCAGGTCGTCGGCGTCGACGCGGCCAGCCAGCGAACCTCGGATCTCGCGGAGCATGAGGGCGAGGAAGTCGGCCCGGCGGGGTCCCGACGAGGCGGCGAGCCCGGCGTCCCACAGCCTCCTGATCATCTCGTCGCCTGGGTAGGTGCTGCCCGAGGCGCCGATCCACGTGCGGTCGCGCATCTCCGACAACGTCGTGCGCAGGTAGTCGACGTGCGGTGTCTCGTCGGCTCGGATGTAGGACACGAGCCGCGCCGCTTCACCGCTCCCGGCCACGAGGTCGTCGTCGGCCAGCACGTCTTCGGCCCAGGCGAACGTGTGGAAGGCACTGATCTCGATGAACAGCAGGTTGATCATGCGGGAGACGACGCCTTCGACCATGGGGTCGATGTCGTCTGGAAGGATCCGTTCTGGCTGGGCCAGGGGACCGGGGGCGCCGCCGGGCTGCAGGAGGCCCATGCGCTCGAGCATGGCCTCTCGTTCGTTCTCGGTGACCGGGCGGTCGAAGGCGATGTCGCGGGCGGCGAACCACATCGTGTCGTGCCCGGCCACGTCGCCCGAGCCCGCCTCGTCGCTGGCGTGGGCCTCGAACAGGCCGCGGCCGAGGTGGTCGATGGCCGTGCCGGAGATGTCCTCGAAGAACACGCGTCGCCAGTCGGGTATGGGCATCAGGCGCAGGAAGGCGCCGAAGCCTTCGACGGTGCCCACGCGGGTGAGCGTGGCGATGGTCGGGCCGGGTACGCCGTTGCGCAGCAGCAGTTTGGTCTGGGCCACGTTCGGGAACTGCTCGGGCCACCGGTCGAGTCCGATGTCGACCACCGGGGTGCCGAAGTCGGCGACCCGCTTGGCCTCCCAGGCCTCGATGGCGGGGACGCGGTGCAGGGTGCGAGGCGACACGTAGGTGCCGTCCTCGTCGAATCCGCCGTGGCAGCGCACCCCGTCGGCGATGAGCGGCTCGGCGAGGACGTGGTCGGCCAGCAGCTCACGTTCGTCGTAGACGACCTGGTCTGTGGGCATCGCCCACCTCCTCGGTCCGGGCCCGCCGAGTGGCCGGCCATCCCCTGAGAGCCTGAGCCTACGGAGATTGCACCAAAGGTGCAATAAGTATCCGACGCTAGGGTCGTGTGATGTTCGACACCTCGGAACGGGTCGATGTCGAGGGCATGTTCCGCCTCGACGGCAAGGTGGCGGTGGTCACCGGGGCGTCCGGAGGACTCGGGGCCAGGTTCGCCCAGGTGCTCCACGCCGCCGGCGCAACCGTCGTGCTGGCGGCGAGGCGGGCCGACCGCATCGCCGACCTGGCATCGACCCTCCCCGGATCGGTGGCCATGGTGTGCGATGTCGGCGTCGATGCCGATCGGGTCGCTCTCGTCGAGCGCACCCTGGCCGACTTGGGTTCCGTCGACGTGCTGGTGAACAACGCCGGGATCGGCGAGCCCGTGCCCGCCCTCGACGAGGACCTCGGCGAGTTCGAGCAGGTGCTGGCCATCAACACCACCGCGGTGTTCCGGCTGTCGCAACTCGTGGCCGGGCCGATGATCGCCGCCGGGGGAGGCACCATCGTCAACATCGCCTCCATCCTCGGGCTCGTGGCCTCGGCGCCGATCCCGCAGGCCTCCTACGCAGCCAGCAAGGGTGCGGTGGTGAACCTCACCCGCGAGTTGGCCGTGCAGTGGGCCCGCAAGGGGGTGCGCGTCAACGCCATCGCCCCGGGGTGGTTCCCCAGCGACATGACGAGCGTGATGTTCGCTGACGGCGCGTCGCAGAACTACCTCCAGCGCAACGACCCGATGGGCCGAGGCGGCGAGCCCCACGAGCTGGACGGTGCCCTGCTGTTCCTGGCGTCGTCGGCCTCGAGCTACGTGACCGGACACATCCTCACCGTCGACGGCGGATGGACGGCCCGATGACGCCCGGACCCGAGGTCGTCATGCGCGTCGAGCGCGACGCCATGGGCGAGGTCCTCGTGCCGGTCGACGCCCGCTGGGGGGCTCAGACGCAGCGGGCCGTGGCCAACTTCCCGATCTCCGGCCGTGCTCTCGACCCTCGCGTGATCCGTGCCCTGGCCCGCATCAAGGGTGCCGCCGCCGTGGTGAACGCCGGGCTCGACGACGTGCCGGCTGTCGACCGCGAGCTGGCCGACGCCATCGATGCCGCCGCGGCCGAGGTGGCCGCCGGAGGGTGGGCCGACCAGTTCCCCGTCGACACCTTCCAGACCGGGTCGGGCACGTCGTCGAACATGAACGTGAACGAGGTCCTGGCCTCGCTCGCCACCGAACGGCTCGGTGGACGGGCCGTGCACCCCAACGACCACGTGAACGCCTCGCAGTCGTCGAACGACGTGTTCCCGTCGGCGGTGCGCATCGCTGCGCTGGTCGCCGTGGTGGACGAGCTCCGGCCTGCGCTGGTGGTGCTGCGCGACGCCCTGACCGAACGGGCCGCCGCCTTCGCCCACGTGGTCAAGGCCGGCCGCACCCACCTCATGGATGCCACCCCCGTCACCCTCGGCCAGGAGCTCGACGGCTACGCCGCCCAGATCGATCAGAACCTGGCCCGCCTCGATGGCTGCCTCGGCCGGGTGGGGGAGCTCCCCCTGGGGGGAACGGCCACGGGGACGGGGCTCAACTGCCCGCCCGGCTTCGCTCCGGCGGTGATCGGCCGATTGGCGGTCGACACCGGCCTGCCCCTGACCGAGGCGGTGAACCACTTCTCGGTGCAGGGGGCCGCCGACGCGCTGGTGGAGCTCTCGGGACACCTGCGCACGACGGCGCTGACCATGGCCAAGATCGCCGACGACCTCCGGTGGATGGCGTCGGGCCCCCGGACCGGCCTGGCCGAGATCCACCTGCCCGACTTGCAACCGGGGTCGTCGATCATGCCGGGCAAGGTCAACCCGGTGCTGTGCGAAGTGGTCGTGCAGGTCGCCGCCCAGGTGGTCGGCAACGACGCCGCCGTGGCCTTCGCCGCCTCCCGTGGGGCCTTCGAACTGCTCACGTCCTTCCCCGTGCTGGCCCGCAACGTGCTCGAGTCGACGACGCTGCTGGCATCGTCGGCCGAGCGCTTCGCCCTCGGCTGCGTGGCCGGCATCGAGGTCGACGAGGCCCGCTGCCGGGCCTACGCCGAGGCCACCCCCGCCGTCGCTGCGGCCTTGAACCCGGTGCTCGGCTACGACCGCGCCTCGGCCATCGTGAAGGAGTCGATGCGGACGGGCCGCACCGTGCGCGAGCTGCTGCGCGAGTCGGGCGAGGTGCCCGAAGCCGACCTCGACCGGACGTTGGACCTGCTCCGGCTGACCCAACCCGGGGTGGCCTGAGGGCAGCCCCGAGCCTCGGCCGTCGCTGACTCAGCCCAGCGCGGGGCAACCGGCGAAAGGTGCGGGGTCGCTGGGGTCGGGGATGGTCGGGCGACGCCAGCTCACCACGCGCGCCAGCTCGGTGGCCACGGCCCGCCATCCGGTCGGATCCCACCCCTCGGACTTCGTCACGATGGCGTGGTTCTGGTCGATGTGGACGAAGGCGGGCAGCGACTCGAGCCCGAAGCCCTTCACGGCCAGGCGGTCCTCGTCGGTGAACACCATCAGTTCCTCAACCCACGGGCCGAGGAACTGACGGGCGTCTTCGGGCGGGCCGGTGACGAGGAACGCCGTACGGCAGTCGGCCTCGGCGAAGTTGTTGAGGATCCGCCCGGCGGTGGGCAGGATCCACGCCGCCTCGTGCGTGTAGGGGTCGAGCACCACGAGCGCGAGCTGGAAGGTGGTGACCCATTCCGTGATGGGGCGGGTGTCGCCCTGCAAGGAGGTCAGCGGAACATCGGCTGCGACGTCGATCGGCACGGCGACGAACCGTAGTGGGCCTGCGCCGACGCGGACAACGTGGCCGTTGGCGGGTGCGGGCATGTCCCGGCGGCGCCGTGGCCGGCGCTACGGTCGCGCCATGGGATTCAACAGCTTCGGGTACAAGATCGTCGTGCTCCTCCACCTCCTGACGGTCATCGTCGGGTTCGGCTCCTCGTTCGTGTGGCCGGCGCTGGCCTCCAAGGCCCGAGCCCTGAGCCCGGCCGAGGGCTACGCCGTGAACCACACGGCGTTCAGCTTGGGCAAGGGCCTGACCACCTACCCGATCTACGCGGCCGGGGCCACGGGCCTGCTGCTCGTGATCATGAACCAGATCTCCGACGGCCCCTTCACCTTCAAAGACACCTGGATCTCGATCGCCATCGTGCTGTTCATCGGCGCCGCCTGCCTGGCCGGCTTCCTGCACAATCCGAACCTGGCCAAGATGGACGAGCTCTCGGCCCGCCTCGAGGCCGGCGACGTGACGCCCAACCCCAACGGGCCGCCCGCCGAGGTGCTCGAGCTCCAGGACCGCGGCAAGCAGGCGGCCATGTACGGGGGCATCCTGCACCTGCTGTTCGCCCTGCTGCTCATCGACATGGTGTGGGGCACGCGCACCTTCTGACCACCGCCGGGCGCGACCTCGGCCCGTCAGGCCTGGCCCGGTCCCGGTATCGTCGGCCTCGTGCACCCGATCGAGCGCCTCCGTTACGTGGCCCGCTCGTCCGGCGTGCCCGCTCGCAGCCTGGTCAGCGAGACGGCCATGGCCCTGCAGTCGTTCCGCCACGACCAGCAGGCGTTGGTCACCGCCTGTCGCCGCGTGGTCTCCCGGCAGCCCACGTCGGGCGCGCTCGTCTGGTTCGCGGCCCGGGTGCTGACCGCCGCCGACCCGTCGGCGGAGATCTACCAGGCGTCAGGCGAGGTCGAGGCCGACCCCACCGCCGCCGAGTTGGCCCACCTCCTTCCCGACGACGCCTGTGCCGTGGTGCTGGGTTGGCCCGACGAGATCGGTGAGGCGCTGCCTCGTCGCGGCGACGTTCGGGTGCTGGTGGTCGACGTGGCCAGCGAGGCCTACGGGCTCGTGTCGCGCCTCGAGCGCTGCGATGTGCAGGCCTCCGAGGTCGCTGCTCAGGGCCTCGGGGCCTCCGTCCTCGATGCCGACGTGGTGCTGCTCGAGGCGTCGGCCGTCGGTCCCGATGCCTGCCTGGCCGTGGCCGGCTCTCGAGCCGCCGCAGCCACGGCTCGCCACGCCGGGGTGCCCGTGTGGCTCGTGGCCGGCGTCGGCCGCCTGCTGCCGGGAGCGATGTGGGACCCGTTCCTGGCCGGTGCGCTGCCACCGGTGGCGCCGTGGGAGGCCGACGACGAGGTCGTGCCCCTCGACCTCATCGACGTCGTCGTCGGGCCGTGGGGGAAGCTGTCGGTTGCCGACGCCCTGCGCCGCACCGACTGCCCCGTGGCCCCGGAGCTGTTCCGTGGGAACGTGTTCTAGTCTCGGCCCATGCCTTCACGACGCGACCAGATCCGCATGTCCGAGGCCGAGATCGAGGAGTTCCTCGACGGTCGCCACGTCATGAACATCGCCACCCACTCACCCGACGGCACGATCCACCTCGTGGCCATGTGGTACGGGTTCCTCGACGGCGCCCCGGTGTTCGAGACCTACGCCCGTTCGCAGAAGGTGCTCAACCTGCAGCGCAACGAGTCCATCACCGCCCTGGTGGAGACGGGCGATGATTACGACGAGCTGAAGGGCATCGAGATCGTCGGTCGAGGAGAGGTCATCGACGACCACGACCGGCTCCTCGAGGCGGCCAAGAGCGTGGTCAGCCGGTACTACCCGATCGACGACCCGGCCGATCTCGAGGCCGCCGCCCTGGGCCTCATGCAGAAGCGGGTAGCCGTGAAGATCCACATCGACAAGATCGTGTCCTGGGACCACGGGAAGCTCGCCGGGCCGGCCTGACGAGGCTCTAGCCTTCCGGCATGGGTGAGATCATCGAGTTCCCGAGCAACGGCGACACGGCCACCGGCTACCTGGCGGTCCCCGCCACTGGGCAAGGCCCGGGCGTCGTGGTCATCCAGGAGTGGTGGGGGTTGGTGCCCCACATCCGCGACGTGTGCGACCGCTTCGCCACCCAAGGCTTCGTGGCGCTGGCCCCCGATCTCTACCGGGGAGAGTCCACGATCGAGCCCGACGAGGCCGGGAAGCTGATGATGTCCATGAACCTGGCCCAGGCGGGCAAGGACATGGGTGGCGCCGTCGATGCGCTCGTAGCCCACGAGGCGGTCTCAGGTGCAGGCGTGGCCGTCGTCGGCTTCTGCATGGGCGGCGGACTGGCCCTGCTCCTCGCCGCCCAGCGCCCCGACGCGGTGGTGGCCTGCGCGCCGTACTACGGCATCATCCCGTGGCCCGACGCCGAGCCCGACTGGTCCACCGTCGGCGCCGTCGTCGAAGGGCACTTCGCCGCCGACGACGGATTCTTCTCGCCCGACAAGGTCCGCGCCCTCGAGGGCCGCATGCGCGCTGCCGGTGTCACCGTCGACCTTGCCGTCCACCCGGGCGTCGATCACGCCTTCTTCAACGACGCGCGCCCCGAGGTGTACGACGCCGTCGAGGCAGCAGCGGCGTGGACGTCGACGTTGGCGTTCTTCCACGCCCGCCTCGGCGCCTGAGGTCGGCGACGTGTCCGTGGTCGACGAGCCGGTCGAGCGCTACCTGATCGCCGGGCTCCGCCTGGGTCGGCACATCGACGGCCTCGTCGATGCCTACTACGGCCCCCCCGCGTTGGCCGATGGCGTCGCTGACGAGCCCGTGCTCGATGCCGCCCGGCTGGTCCACGACCTCACCGCGTTGCTGGCTGACCTCGACGGTGGCGTCGGCGACCTCGATCCGGTGCGCCGCCGGTGGCTCCGAGCCCAGACCGTCGGCCTGCACACGACCGCCGAGCGGCTGGCGGGCGTGGCCATGGCCTACGCCGACGAGGTCGAGCGCTCCTACGGCGTCCGCCCCGCCCCGATCCCCGAAGACGAGCTGCTCGCCGCCCACCGTCGACTCGACGAGGTGCTGCCGGGTCGGGGATCGATCGCCGATCGCTCCATCGCCTGGCGCGAGGCCCATGCCGTGCCCGTCGAGAAGCTACGCGAAGCCGTCGACGTGCTGCTCGACGACTTCCGCCGCCGCACGAGCGAGCTGTTCGGCCTGCCCGACGGCGAGCACGTGGCCATCGAGCTGGTGGCGAACGAGCCCTGGTCCGGTTTCAACTACTACGAGGGCGACCTGCGCAGCCGCGTGGCCATCAACACCGACCTGCCCGTGCTGTCGCTGTCGCTCGGCCACCTGATCGCCCACGAGGCCTATCCCGGCCACCACACCGAGCACACCCGCAAGGAGGCCGGCCTGGTCCGCCAACGACGGCAGGCCGAGGAGACGATCTTCTGCGTCGGCACCCCGCAGTGCCTGCTGGCCGAAGGCCTAGCCGACCTGGCCATCGAGATCCTGATCGGCCCCGACCACCACCTGGTGGTGGCCGAGCTGCTCCGACCGCTCGGCCTGCGCTACGACGCCGAGGTGGCCACGGAGGTGGCCGCGGCCGGCGAGGCCCTGGCCGGCGTGCGGGCCAACCTGGCGTGGATGCTCAACGAGGAGCACCGGCCGGTCGACGAGGTCGTGGCCTATGCCGAGCAGTGGGCGCTGCTGCCGCGGGCTCGCGCCGAGAAGGCCGTCGAGTTCCTGACCGATCCGACGTGGCGTGCCTACATCCACTGCTACATCGACGGCGTGCGCCTATGTCGGGCCTTCGTCGACGGCGACCCGGCGCGCTTCGAGCGCCTGATCACCGAGCAACTCATCCCCGACGACCTGGGGTGAGCTATTTGGCGTTGTCGACCATCCGGCGGGCGATGACCTTGAGGCACAGGGTCTCGTCGGCGCCTTCGAAGATCGACAGCACACGGGCATCCACGAAGTAGCGCGAAACGGAGTACTCCTCGGCGTAGCCCATGCCGCCGTGGATCTGCATGGCCTCACGGGTGACCCACTCGGCGGCCTTGCAGACGTAGGCCTTCACCATCGACGCTTCGAGCTGGCCCTGGCCGTTGCCCATCATCTTGGCCACGGCATACGAGAACTGGCGGGCTGCCTGGATGAGCACGACCATGCGGCCCAGCTTGGCGGCGGTGAGCTCGTACTCGGCGATCGGATGGCCGAAGACCGAACGGTCGAGGGCGTACTGGCGGGCGTCCTCGTAGGCGGCCTGCATCACGCCGACGGCGCGCGCCGCCGTCTGCAGCCGGCCGTTCTCGAACCCGGCCATCTGGTAGTAGAAGCCCTTGCCGAGCCCGTCGTCGAGGCCGATCTGGTTCTCGGCGGCCACGAACCAGGCATCGAGCGCGATCTCGTAGGAGTGCATGCCGCGGTAGCCGATGGTGTCGATCGGGCGACCCTCCATCTTGCCGCCGCCGGGAGCCCCGCCGTCGGCGTCGGCGTCCTGGACGAACTCGAAGCCGTGGCCGTCGGCGACGGGCTTCGGCACGAGGAACATGCTCAGGCCCCGGTGCCCCTTGGAGCGGTCGGGGTCGGTGCGGGCCAACAGCAGGAGCATGTTGGCGCGGGCGCCGAACGTGCACCACGTCTTCACGCCGTTGATGAGCCAGCCGCCGTCGACGGGTGTGGCCGTGGCCTTGACGCCGGCCACGTCGGAGCCGTAGTCGGGCTCGGTGACAGCCACGGCGGCCATGACCTCGGTGGTGGCCAGGCGGGGGAGCCACGACTGACGCTGCTCCTCGGTGCCGCCGGCCATGAGGGCGCGGGTAGCGATCTCGGGTCGGGTGATCAGCGAGCCGCCGACGCCCAGCGAGCCGCGGGAGAGCTCCTCGGTGGCGACGACCATGGCGATGTACTCGCCCTCGCCGCCGGCCGAGAAGCCGCCGTACTCCTCGGGGATCGACAGGCCGAACCCGCCCATCTCGGCCAGCCCCGAGATGATCTCCTCGGGGATGTCGGCGTTGTGGCGGTGGATGTGCTCGGCCACCGGGCGGATCTTCTCGTCGGCGAAGCGGCGGAACGTGTCCTGCACCATCTCGTAGTCGCTCTCGAGGTGGCGGGGGCCGGCCTCGAAGGCGAGCGAGGCGAGGAACGCCGGGGCCCGGTAGGTGGCCAAGAACGAACGGGTCTCGTCGAGGGCGCCGACCTCGACGCCCCACAGGTCCTCGCGGCCGAACAGCTTGGCGGCCAGCTCGCCCACGGCGTCGGCGACGTAGGCGCAGGTGATGTTGCCCTCGACGTCGCCCAGGGCGCCGTACTCGAGCAGGGCACGGCCGGCTTCCACGGTGGCGGCAGCGTGGGCCAGGTCGTAGGCGAGGACCTGGTTGGCATCCGGTCCGCCGGTCGTGGCCAGCGTGCGGGTGGCCGTGGCCACCACGTCGCCGGCGAGGTCGATCACCGCTCGGGCCTGGTTCAGATCTGCGCTGGTCATGGACCAGATCGTACCGATGACGTTGCCGGTACTCCCAGCCCAGTGGCTGTCCGGCCCGATTCGGTCCAGATGGCCCATTTTCCGAAACGACATCGTTTCGTACTCTGAGGGTCGTAAGGGTCTGCGAGGAACCCGAGGGGACTGGTGTGGGGATGGTGGGGATCACGACGATGTGCGTGACGCACAGCGAGGTTGCGGCGGTGGGGACCTGCCGGTCCTGCGGCCGGCGGTGTTGCGCCGACTGTCTCGTCTACAGCTATGGCGCCTCCCGGCCCCCGCACTGCATGTCGTGCGCCCTCACGGCCGCCGGTGCCGTCCGCGAGCCCGCCGTGGAGGCTGCTGGACAGCCCACCATCGATCTGACCGTCGACGCCGATCAGGGTGTGGGCAGGCAGGCCCGCGACTCGTCGAGCATGCTGTCGTCGGCCAGCCAGGCCGTGCACACGTCGGCCGGTAGCGGCCGAGCCACGAAGTAGCCCTGCGCCCGGTCGCAGCCCAGCAGCGCCAGCCGGGCGAGCGTCTGGCCATCCTCGACGCCCTCGGCCACGACCTCCATGCCGAGGTTGTGGGCCAGGTCGATGGTCGAGCGCACGATCGTCTCCGCTGACGCGTCGGTCAGCATCGGGTCGACGAACGACTTGTCGATCTTGAGCTCGTCGATGGGCAGGCTCGACAGGTAGGCCAACGACGAGTAGCCGGTGCCGAAGTCGTCGATGCTCGTCGCTGCGCCGAGGTTCCGGAGACGCTGGAGCACCTCCATGGCTGCGGCCGGGTCGTCCATGAGCTCGCTCTCGGTGATCTCGAGCTTGACCAGCGAGGCGTCCACGCCGTCGCGGGCGAGGAGGGCCTCGAGCCACGGCACGAGCTCGGGATCGGCGAGGTTGCGCACCGACAGGTTCAGCGAGACCCTGATGCGCATCCCTGCGTCGGCCCACTCGCGGGCCTGGCCGACGCCCCTCGTCACCACCCATCGCGTGAGGTCGTTGATGAGGCCGGAGATCTCGGCCAGCTCGATGAAGTCGATGGGCGGAATCATCCCGTGCTCGGGATGGCGCCACCGCACGAGGGCCTCGACCGCGCCCACCCGGCCGGTGCGCAGGTCGAGGCTCGGTTGGTAGTGGAGCTCGAGCTCGCCGTCGTGGATGGCCTTGCGCAGCTCGCCGAGCAGCGACAGCCGGTGCTTGCTGGATCGGTCGAGCTCGTCGGCGTAGACGGCGGTGCCGGACCGTCCACGCTTGGCCGTGTACATGGCGACGTCGGCCAGCTGGATGAGCGTCTCGGCGTCGGCGCCGTGGTCGGGGTGGCGGGCGATCCCGATGCTGGCCGACGTCTGGATGTCGACGTCGTCGATCGAGAACGGCTCCTCCAGCGCCCCGTGGATGGTGGTGGCCACCTTCACGGGCGCCTCGGGGTCGGTGCCACCGGAGAGCAGCACGGCGAACTCGTCGCCGCCGAGCCGGGCGATGGTGTCGACGTCGCGCAGGACCCGTTGCAGCCGACGGCTCATCTCGATGAGCAGGCGATCCCCGCGCTCGTGGCCGAGCGCGTCGTTCACGTCCTTGAACTGGTTGAGGTCGAGCACCAGCAGCGCCGCCAGCTCACCGGTGGCATCCGTGCGATCGATGGCGGTGCGCAGCCGCTCGAGCAGCACGGCCCGGTTGGGCAGGCCGGTGAGCGCGTCGTGCAGGGCCTGACGTCGAAGGGCTTCGGCCGACATGGCCCGGTCGGTGACGTCCTGGATCGACACGCCGACGGCGCCGTCGGGGAGCGGGAAGGCGAAGAGCGAGAGCACCCGACGTCCACCGCTGCCGGTGATGACACGCACATCGCCCGAAGCGAACGGCTCGCCGGTGGCGGCCACGTCGTGCAGCGCGTCGAGGACGTGGTCGTCGAGCATGGACAGGACATCGTTGCCGGGTCGTCCGACGGCGTCGGTCACCGCCACGTCGCACACCCTGGCGGCCTCGGGGTTGATGGCCACGACCTCGAGCACCTCGCGGTCCGAGCTGGGTCGGAGGACCAGCAGTGCCAGAGCGATGCGGTCGACGAGGTTGAGGTACTGCCTGGCCTGTGCCTCGGCGGCCTTGGCCTCGGTGATATCGAGCATCACGCCCCGGACGTGGACCGGTCGGCCCACATCGTCGACCTCGACCCGCATGTGGTCCTGGACCTCGACCACGCGACCGTCGGCCGCGACCATGCGGTACTCGAGCTCGCTGTTCTGGCCGCGCCGGATGGCGTCGCGATAGGCGCGTGCGGCGACGTCGACATCCTCGGGGTGCACGTGCGATCGCCAGAAGCCGGGAACCGTCCAGTCGGCGACCGGGTAGCCGAGCATCGACTCGGCGCGCGAGTTCACGAACAGCGTCGATGGGCGGACGGTGACCTGCTCCCACACGACGGCGTCGATGCCGCCGATGAGCTCGGCGTGGCGCGACCGCAGATCGCGCTCCACCTCGGACACGGTGCCGACGATGATCACGACGAACACGGCCGAGGCGATGTACACGAGCAGCCAGGTGGTGTCGGCCTGCACGTCGTTGCTGAGGGCCACGACGGTGGCCCCGAGCACACCGAGGGCGGTGGCCCACTCCGCCGTGCGCCGGCCGAAGGCGACGGCGGTCGTGGCGTCGAGTGCCAGCATGACCAGCAGCAGACTGGCGAAGACCGCGTCGAAGGCGGCGAGGAAGGTCACGGCGAGGAGCTGGTCGACGAAGGCCATCGCGGGCCAGAGGCGGTGCTGGCGACGCATGAGCACGTCGAACACGGCGTTGTAGGGCAGCGCCACGAACAGCAACGCCACCACGGCCAGCCACGCCGAGTCGCCCAGCTCGTCGGTGAAGGGGATGAGGGCGGCGAGGGCCACGATGCCCACGTAGCGGGCCCGCATGGTGAGCTCCCACAGGCGCCGCTGGCGCTTGGTGGAGTCGTCGATGGAGGTGGTCGGCGTTCCCCACGACGTCGGCTCGTCCGAGGGAGCACCGTGGCGTTGCGGTTCGCCCATCGTCCTCCTCGCCTCTCCACGCCGAACGGCGCCTCGGCTGCCACCGACCATCGTAGGAGGCCCGCGCGATCGGGGGGGGATGCTTGGGTCAGCGACACCGACCGATCGCTGGCATCCTTTCCGAGCGACGTGGTCAGCGTGAGGAGTTCGCCTGCCCGCGTTCGGCGACTGGGCTCGAGGAGGAGGAGGAGGAGGCGCGATGTCAATGGATCCACCGAGGGTGCGATCGGCCGCACTGGGCTTCGATGTGAATGCCGTCGACTACGAGCGGTCCCGGCCGTCGTACCCGCCCGAGGCCATGGCCCACGTGTGCGCCGTGGCCGGGATCGACGCGTCGTCGACCGTCCTCGACCTGGCCGCCGGCACGGGCAAGCTGACCCGATTGCTCGTGGACACCGGCGCCGAGGTGTTGGCGGTCGAGCCCGTCGGCGGGATGCGGGCGGTGCTGGCCGACGCGCTGCCCGAGGTGACCGCGCTCGATGGCACGGCCGAGTCGATCCCGCTCCGCGATGCCAGCGTCGACGCCATCACGGTGGCCCAGGCCTTCCACTGGTTCGATCCGCCTCGTGCGCTGCCTGAGATGCGCCGGGTCCTCCGGCCCGGCGGATCGCTCCTGTTGATCTGGAACACCCGCGACCGCGAGCACGACTGGGTGCGCGAGTTCGGTGACCTTCTCGTGGACGGCGACATGGAGCGGCCGTACGACTCCTACTACGAGGTCGACTACCCGGCCGTGATCGCCGAGGCCGGGCGGGGCGCGTTCGGTGACGTGGCCACGTGGACGACCACGTGGGAGCAGCCGTGCGACGAAGATCTGCTCGTCTCTCGGGCGGCGTCGGTGAGCGTGGTCGGGGCCCTCGAACCCGACCAGCGGGCCGTCGTGCTCGACCGGGTGCGCGACCTGGCTCGCACCCACCCGGATCTCGCCGGCCGGGCCACGTGGGGCTTCCCCTACACGACGCGCATCTTCTGGTGCCGGGCGGTGTGACCCCGACGACGGCGCTCACTTCCGCGGCGACCCGTCGGCTCCTGGCCTGGATGGAGGCCGAACATCGTGACCTGCCGTGGCGGCGCTCCCGCGATCCCTGGGCCGTGCTCGTGTCCGAGCTCATGCTCCAACAGACGCAGGTGGCTCGGGTGGTGCTGCGGTGGGCGCAGTTCCTGGATCGGTTCCCGACGCCGCTCGCCTGTGCGTCGTCGCCCGTGGCCGAGGTGATCGACGAGTGGGCCGGCCTCGGCTACAACCGCCGTGCGGTCAACCTGCATCGCTGCGCCGTCGTCGTCGTCGATCGCCACGGAGGCGCCCTCCCCGCTGACCTGGACGCGCTACGGGCCCTGCCCGGGATCGGGCCGTACACGGCTCGTGCGGTGCTGGCCTTCGCCTTCGAGCGAGACGTGGCCGTGGTCGACACCAACGTCGGTCGGGTGCTCGCCCGGGTCGGCGGGTCACCGCTGTCGCCCGGTGACGCGCAGCGGGCCGCCGACTCGTGGGTGCCGGCCGGGCAGGGCTGGGCGTGGAACCAGGGCATGCTCGACCTCGGTGCGGCCGTGTGCACGAAGCGATCGCCGTCGTGCGGGGCGTGCCCGCTGCGCCGGTGGTGTGCGTGGCATCGCGTCGGGTTGGTGGCGCCCGACCCGGCCGTGGGCTCGGCCGCGGTGAGCGCGGGCCAATCGCGCTTCGAGGGCTCGGACCGCCAGGGGAGGGGTCGCCTCGTCGACGCCCTGCGTGCCCGTTCGGTCGTCCGCTCCCACGATCTCGGGCTGGCGGCAGGCTGGCCCGATGACCCCGACCGTGCCCGCCGGATCGCTGACACGTTGGTCGCCGACGGCCTCGCCCGCTGGGACGGCGTCACCCTCACCCGCCCCTGATCCCCACCCCCCTCAACCCCTTGGCGAACCGGTGGACGTTGATGCGCGCATAGCCGCGACAACGTCCACCGGTTCGGGGTGTGCCGAGCACTGATGGCGTTCGGGCGCGATCCGGTCGACATGGTTGCCCGTGCAGTCCGAGTCGTGTTCGCGCTGCTGGCGTTGGTGGCGGCGGGCTTCGCGGCGACCGACGACTGGCCGCCGTCGTCGCCGCCGATCGAGGCGAACATGGACTGCGCCATCGGCACGCCAGCGGTCTCCGCCGAGCTCGTGGATCGGAACGGCTCCGAGCTTTCGTTTCGTGTGACGGGGACGGGCGACCACGGCGCGAGAGGTGCGGCGCCGTCCACCTGTGCCGTGAGGCTCCCGTTCGATCTCACGGTCGGCGAGGTCATCATCGTCAGGTTCGACAGCGATGATGCTGTCCGCTTCCGACTTGGTGACGACTACCTCTTGCCAATCGAGGAGTTGACTGCTGGTGGCCGCGCCGCCGGTGACGCGTTCTTCGGTTCGAAGATCGACGATGGTTTCTGCGGATTCGGCGCGAGGACGGCGTCAGGGGACGAAATTCACGGACCCTGGTACCCGACGTGGTGGATGCTGGCCGTCGCGTCCGTGATGGTCGCCCTGGCCGTCACCGTGTGGACCCGAATCCCCCGAACCGGTGGACGTTGATGCGCGCATAGGCGCGACAACGTCCACCGGTTCAGGCGGTTTGGCAGGCGACGTGGCGTGCGGAGCGGACGGCGTCGACCACCAGCCACGGGCGATGCCACACGTCGAACTGCTTGATGGGAAGGATGTGGAAGCCGGCGTGGACCATGGCGTCTCGTCGACGCTTGTCGTGTGCCTTGTCGATCAGCGCCTTGTGGAATCGGTCGCTGTCGACTTCGAGCACGAGGTTGTCTCGCGGATCGAGAAAATCGACTCGACCCAACCACTGTCGGTCGTCACCGATGTTGACCTGGCGTTCGAAACCGGTGATGCCGGCCTCGGCGAGCACGGACTGGAGACGGGCTTCGAGGCCCGAATCGGGTGGGCGGTAGTCCGGGCCGCGATCGGCCAGCACGAGGCGCATGCGCTGGATGCCGGGTCGGCCCCGGCTGGACAGCTCCTTCAGCATGTCGTGCAGCAGCCCACCCGTGGTCAACCGACGGGACCACAACGTGTCGACGATGCGAGCGAGCTTCTCGTCGCTCACGTGGGATGCGAGGTCGAACACCAGCCGCGTCGGCGAGGTCACCGGAATCTCGTCCAGCACGACGACGTGGTGCTCGGGGATCCGCAGCGACTGGTGGAGCGTGGGCACCTTGTCGCGTCGTCGACGGCCGGCACGGGGAGCGAGGACGTGGTGCGGAACGAGCGAGAAGCCGGGCAGGTCCCAGAGGGCGGCGGCCGATTGGTGCGACAGCACGGCTCCCGGTCCGGCGTCGAGCACCGCCGTGATGGCGCGGTGGTGCGGAGAGTCCGGGGTGCCGGGAACGCGGAGGCATCGAGGGGACGATCGATCGAGTCGGCCCGCGGCCGTCCAGCGGCTGAGCTGCACGGCAGTCGCGCCTGCCAGCTGCGCCTGCTCGGTGCTGAGCGCCCCGTGCTGTCGGCTGGCCTGGTCGAGCAGATGGGTGAGGAGGTCGGGTCGCATCGCCCCAGTGCACCGACCAGGTCTGACAGTCGCCCACGCTCCGTGGTCACCCGGCCGACCTCACCCCTCCCACCCCTGAACCGGTGGACGTTGTCGCGCCTCTGCGCGCATCAACGTCCACCGGTTCGCAAGGGCAGTGGGGGTGGGGGTGGGGGTGGGGGTCAGGAGGTGAGGAAGTCGACGATGAGGGCATTGACCACGTCGGGCTGCTCGACCTGGAGGAAGTGGCCGACGCCGGGGACGATCTCATAGCGGGAGCCCTCGGCGGGTAGGCCGGCCATGACCATGTCGGTGACCATCTCCACACCGAGGCAGCCGTCGTCGGCGCCGTGCAGGTAGAGCGTCGGCTGCGGGGTCGGGACCTGGGTGGCGGCCTGGGCGGATGCCAGCGCCGGGTCGTGACCCGAGGCGTCGAACATGGCTCGGTAGTAGCCGAGGGCGGCGGCCAGGTTCTTGGGGGTGCCGAGGGCAGCGGCCACGTTGGCCACGTCCTCGGCGCCGTCATGGCCGGGTGACCAGTCGGCCCACAGCTGAGCGATGACCTCGAAGTCGTTTCCCGGCACGATCATCTCGGGCAGCCCGGCCATCTGGAAGAACCAGATGTACCACGACCGCTTGAGCTGGGCGGGGGACAGCATCCCGCCCATGAGCGCCACCGCCGGCGGCACGGCCATGGTGACGACCTTGCGCCACCGCTCGGGCTCGAGGGCGGCGGCACCGTAGGTGGCGAATGCGCCCCAGTCGTGGCCGACGATCACGGCGTCCTTGTCTCCTCCGAGCGCCTCATGCAACCTGCAGGCATCAGTAGCGAGTGCCCCCGTCTGGTAGTGACCATCTGAAGGGACCTGCGTGGGGGCGTAGCCGCGCATCCACGGCGCCACGGCTCGGAAGCCGGCGCCGGCCAGCGCCGGGAGCAGGTGGCGCCACGAGCGCGCCGTGTCCGGAAACCCGTGCAGGCACAAGGCCAACGGGCCCTCGCCGCACTCGAGGTAGGCGAAGTCGACGCCGTTTGCGGCGACGCGACCTTCGGTGACGGGGTGGATGGACGCGTTGGTGACCATGCCCGAAACCTAGATGGCGGCGACGGCGAGCGGCGCGCCACCGCGTGGGTCGATGAGACACACGTCACCTCAACACCACTGAAGGTTCCGCCGATGGGTAGATTCGAGGGCACAAGCCGCTCAACGGGGGGTAACCGTTCGGTGAACGTTCGCTTCTTCGGCGTGCGGGGCTCCACGCCCTGCCCGTGCGAATCCAATCGTCGCTACGGCGGCAACACGGCCTGCGTCGCCATCGAGGCGCCGGGTTGCGACCCGCTGGTCCTCGACCTCGGTACCGGGCTGCGCTTCTTCGGCGAGACCCAGCCTCAGGACGGCACCTTCCGGGGCAACGCCCTCGTGACCCACCTGCACTGGGACCACGTGCAGGGCCTACCGTTCTTGGTGCCGGTGAACCGAGCGGGCGCCCAGTTCGACGTCTACGGCCCTCGTGAGGAGGGCATCGGCCTCGTCGAGGCCTTTGATGAGTTCATGCGGCCCCCCTACTTCCCCGTAGGTATCGAGGCGCTGGCCGGCGACATCCGCTTCCACGACATCGAGCCCGGCCAGCAGGACATCGGCGGCATGCGCGTGACCACGGCCAACGTGCCGCACATCGGCCGCACCTTCGGCTACCGCGTGGAGGTCGGCGGACGTTCCGTGGTCTACATCCCCGACCACCAGCAGCCCATCGACGGGTCGATGGAGGTCGCCGACTCGGTCCTCGAGCTGTGCCGAGGTGCCGACCTTCTCATCCACGACGCCCAGTACACGACCGACGAGTTCGCAACGAAACCGCACTGGGGTCACAGCACGATCGAGTACTCGCTGCGCGTGGCCTCGGAGGCGGGTGTGGCCCGGCTGGCGTTGTTCCACCACGATCCCGACCATGACGACCAGGCGCTCGATCAACTGCTCGACGAGGCCCGGCGCCATCCCCTCGCCGCCGGGTTGCGCGAGGTGCTCGCCGCCCACGAGGGCCTCACGGTCGCCCTCGAGCCCAGCCCCGCCGCCAGCCTCCGCGCCTGAGCCGCCCGTCCGGTGACGGATCGCACCACCAGGCGCGGATAGGTTGCACGACGTCGTATCGATGAGCCACGAGGAGTCCAGGGTGAGCGAAGCACCGCAGGGGAGCGCCACGGTGGAGGCGGCCAAGTTCCGCCAGGTGCTCGGGCACTTCCCGACGGGTGTGGTGGTGATCACCGCCGTGCACGAGGGCCAGCCGGTCGGAATGGCCATCGGCTCGTTCGCTTCGTTGTCGCTCGACCCGGCCGAAGTGCTGTTCTGTGCCGGCAAGTCGTCGTCGACCTGGCCGAAGATCCAGGGAGCTGGCCACTTCTGTGTGAACATCCTGGCTGACGACCAAGAGGATGTCTGTCGCACGTTCGCCAGCGGCGCCGTCGACAAGTTCGCAGGGTTGGCGTGGAAGCACTCGGGCAACGGCGCCCCCCTGTTGGGTGGTGTGCTCGCCTACCTCGACTGCCACATCGACAAGGTGCTCGACGGTGGCGACCACGACATCTGCATCGGGTTGGTCGACGACCTCGAGGTGGTGCACGAAGGCGGCCCGCTGCTGTTCTTCCGCGGCGGCTACGGCCGCTTCGCCGTCTGACGGGCCATGCCTTCCTACGCCCTGGGCGACAAGTCGCCGTCGGTGCACCCGGACGCGTTCGTGCACCCCGAAGCCGTCCTCATCGGCGACGTGCGCGTCGGGGCCGAGGCCTCGATCTGGCCGTGCGCCGTGCTCCGCGGTGACGAGTCCTACATCGAGATCGGGGCCCGAACATCGGTGCAGGACGGCAGCGTGCTGCACTGCACGCGCGACCTCCCCACGATCGTGGGCGACGAGTCCGTGATCGGCCACATGGTCCACCTCGAGGGCTGCGTCGTGGAGTCGGGTTCGCTCGTCGGCAACGGTGCCATCGTGCTGCACAAGGTCATCGTCCGCACCGGTGCACTCGTCGGGGCCAACGCGGTGGTCACCAACGGCACCGAGGTCCCGGCCGGGGCCATGGCGCTGGGCGTGCCGGCCACGATCGTCCCCGACCGCGTGAAGGACTGGATGATCTGGGGCCCGATGATGGCCTACATCGAGAAGAGTCGGCAGTACCGCACCGACCTTCGTCGCCTCGATCCCTGACGGGCGCCGCTCCTGTGGGTCGCACCTTCGGGGAACGGCGGTCAGGTGAAGGAGTTGAGGTAGACGCCCGGGCCCCAGGCCACGTTGCGCACCACGCTGAACCCGACCACGACCACGGCGGCGGCCACGGTCATCCAGGGTCGCCACGGCACCCGTGGGACGTTCCACCCGAAGCGGTCGGCCAGGAGGCGGAGCAGGCCGTAGGCGATGAGGGGCAACGACAGCACGAGGAGCAGGTTCTGGTCGGCGGCCCGGACGACATCGCCGGTGAGCAGTGCGTGCGTGGCGCGCAACCCGCCGCATCCGGCGCAGTCGAGGCCGGTGAGCGCCCGGAGCGGGCACTGCGGGTAGGCCGACGACATGTTCGGGTCGACGATGGCCAGGTAGGCGCACGCTCCGAGGCCGCCGGCGACGAACACCGCCGTCTGCCAACGTGGCCACGAAGCACGGGCACGATCGGCCGTGCTCGTGGTCAGGGACGGGATGGTGGGATCCACGTCGTGCATCGTAGGGGCGAGCGCGGCGCAAAGTAGGTTCTGGCCATGACGACGCTCGCCGAGAAGCTCGGCCCCATCGGGATCTGGACCTTCCAGCTGGATCTCCAGCCCACGCCGCTCGCTCAGGAAGGTGCCCGACTCATCGAGGAGCTCGGGTTCGGCGCCCTCTGGATCCCCGAAGCCGTTGGCCGCGAGGCGTTCACCGCATCCGGCGTCCTGCTGGCGGGCACGACCGACCTCACCGTGGCCACCGGCATCGCCTCGATCTGGGCCCGGGATCCGATGGCGGCATCGGGTGCCCACAAGACCCTCAGTGAGGCCTACCCGGGTCGTTTCCTGCTCGGTCTCGGCGTCAGCCATGCCCCGATGGTCGACAACGTGCGCGGTCACCACTACGACAAGCCGTACTCGGCCATGCGCTCCTACCTCGACGCCATGGACGCCTCGCTGTTCATGGCCTCGCCGCCGGTTGAGCGACCCCGGCGGGTCCTCGCTGCGCTGCGACCGAGGATGCTCGAGTTGGCCGCCACCCGCGCCGACGGCGCCCACCCCTACTTCGTCCCGCCCGAGCACACGGCCGTGGCTCGCGCCGCCCTCGGTGATGGCCCGTTCCTCGCCGTCGAGCAGGCCGTGGTGTTCGAGACGGATCCGATCGTCGCCCGCGAGGTGGCGCGCACGCACACGAGGATCTACACCGGGCTGCCCAACTACAGCGGCAACCTGGCCCGGTTCGGCTTCGTCGAGGAAGACTTCGTGGGGGCGGGCAGCGATCGGTTGGTCGACGCCATCGTGGCGTGGGGGACGATCGACACCATCGCCGCCCGCGTCCGCGCCCACCTCGATGCCGGGGCCGACCACGTGTGCATCCAGGTCGTCACGAACGATGTCACCGAGCTCCCTGTGGAACACTGGCGATCTCTGGCCCACGAGCTGCTGCGAAGGTGAAGACATGAGAACCCATCGTCGGACGTGGGCTCTCGTAGCTGCTCTGCTCACCGTGGCGATGTGGGCCGTTCCCGCCTCTGCCCAGCAAGCCCCAACCAGCGCCGGGGGCGAGGGCGTGGAGCAGCCCCGCACGAGCCCTTCGCCCCGGATCGTCGGTGGCGTGACCGCCTCGTTCGTGCCCCACCAGGTCGCTGTGCTGCCGGTGATCGGGGGCGACATCGGGCTGTGCGGCGGCACACTCATCGGCGACCGCTGGGTCCTGACTGCCGCGCACTGCATCGACATCGACGGGTTCGTCGGCGCCCTCGTCGCGTTGGGCACGGCTGACCTGTCGGGCAACCCGGAGCTCGTCCCGGCCTATCCGACGGACATCCAGGTGCACCCTGCGTGGAACCGATCGACCTTCGAGAACGACGTCGCCCTGATCCGCCTGCCGAACACCACGCGGTTGGCGCCAGCCAACGTGGCCAAGTCGACCGACCCCGCCGTCGGCGGCGGGTCGATCTACACGGCGGGCGCGCCCTATCTGATCACCGGGTGGGGTGCGCTTAGCAGCGGGGGCGCATCGCCCGCTCGGCTGCGCATCGCCGAGGTTCCGATCGTGGCCGACGCCACCTGCGCCTCGGCGCCGTACTACGGCGCCGACTTCTCGGTCGCCTCGATGGTGTGCGCCGGGTATCCGGCCGGCGGTGTCGATACCTGCCAAGGTGACTCGGGCGGTCCGATGTGGCGGGGCGCCGATTCGATGCAGGTCGGGATCACCAGCTGGGGTTCGGGATGCGCGCAGCCCAACAAGCCCGGCGTCTACACCCGTCTGACGGCCTTCCAGCCCTGGTTGGCCTCGAAGGTGGGAGCGCCGGCGAACGACATGTTCTCGGCCGCGAAGCCGCTCAGCTGCGCCGTCGGCTCGACGTTCCAGTCGGGCGTGTTCTCGACCGGCGAGGTCGGGGAGCCGACGCACGCCACCAGCCAGCCCGATGCCTCGGTGTGGTTCCGCTACCAGGCGCCGGCCACCGGGACGCTGACCGTGAACACGTTGGGCTCGTCGTTCGACACCACCTTGTCGGCGTCGACGGGCGGCTCGGTGGACGGGTTGACGGTCCTGGCGCAGAATGACGAGTTCATCCTGCAGGGCACCGAGCGCGTGCAGTCCCAGGTGGTGCTGCCGGTGACGGCGGGCACGACCTATCGGATCGCCGTGGACGGCTGGGCCCGCGGCCAGGGCAACGTCCAGGTGAACCACGCCTTGTCGGCGAACGGGCTGCAGCGGTTCTCCGATGTCGCTCCCAGCTCGCCGTTCTTCGATGTGATCGACGAGGTGGCCGACCGGGCCATCACGACCGGCTACGCCAACTGCACGTTCAACCCCGCTGGCCTGGTCACCCGTGGCGCCATGGCTGCGTTCCTCTTCCGCACCGCCGGTTGGCCTGCAGGCATCTCGGAACCGGCGGAGTTCCCGGACGTGCCGTCGAGCTACGACTTCCAGCGCGAGGTCAACTGGTTGGTGGACGAGAACATCGGCGGGGGCTACGCCGACGGTACCTTCCGCCCGACGGCATCGCTGAGCCGTCAGGCCGTGGCCTCGTTCCTGTGGAAGCTGGCCGGCAGCCCGGCGGTGGCGCTGCCCCCGCTGGCCGAGCGATTCACCGACGTGCCGGGGACGCACCCCTTCGCCACGGCCATCTACTGGATGGTCGGTGCCGACATCGCCGGCGGGTATCCCGACGGCACGTTCCGCCCGGCCAACTCGGTGACCCGGCAGGCACTGGCCGCGTTTCTCGCTCGCTTCGAGGTTTGAGCGTTGGCGGCCAGCGTGGTCGCAGCCTGACCGCTACGAGGTCGTGGCCTCGCGATGCGCCGAGCGAGGCAGCGGCCACGTGTGCCGCAACAGCGGGGTGAGTTCAGGGAGCGGCACCGCCTTCGAGAAGAAGAAGCCTTGGGCGCCGCCGCACCCGAGCTGGCACAGCAGCTCGAGCTGCTGGCGCGTCTCGACGCCCTCGGCGATGGCCTCGAGGTCGAGGTTGGCGGCCAGGTTCACGATGGCGGCCACGATGGCCGAGTCCTCGGGGTCGGGGCCGAGGCCATCCACGAAGGACCGGTCGACCTTGAGCACGTCGACGGGGAAGCGCCGGAGGTAGCTCAGCGACGAGTAGCCCGTGCCGAAGTCATCGATGGCCACCCGGACGCCGATCGACTTCAACGCCTCCACGGCCCGGACGGCGGTGGGTGCGTCCTCCATGAGCACGGACTCGGTGATCTCGAGGCACAGGCGAGAGGCATCGAGCCCGGTGGAGCGCAGGACCCCCGACACCAGGGCGGCCAGGTTTGGCGTGGCCAACTGGCGGGCAGACAGGTTGACGTGGACCAACGGCGCGGTGGGCCCGAGGTCGCGCAGCCAACCGTCCGCCGCCCGACACGCGCTCGTGAGCACCTGCAGGCCGAGACCGACGATGAGGCCCGTGTCCTCGGCGATGGGGATGAACTCGGCGGGAGAGAGGGGACCCAGCTCGGGATGCGTCCACCGGGCCAGGGCCTCGACCTCGCGCACGGCACCGGTGCGCAGGTCGATGCACGGCTGGTAGTGGACCTCGATCTCGCCGTCCTGGACCGCACGCATGAGCTCGTCGGCCAGGTCGGTGCGTCGAACGGCGCGCTGGCGCATGCCTTCGTCGAACACCTCGAGGCGGGCGCGGCCCAACGCCTTCGCTCGGTACATGGCCGCGTCGGCGTCGCGCAGCAGAGCCTCGGAGTGCGCCGCACCCGAGGAGAGGGCGATGCCGACGCTGACGGTGATCGTCACCTCGGCGGCACCCAGCACGATCGGGCGGCTCTCGACCGCGTCGGTCACCCGCAGGGCCAGCTCGCGGGCCTCGGCTTCGTCCTGCACGCCGGGGCAGAGCAGCACGAACTCGTCACCGCCGATGCGGGCGACGAGGTCGCCGTCGCGCAGGGCCACCGAGACGCGACGGCCGACCTCACCGAGCAGTTCGTCGCCGGCGTCGTGGCCGAGGGTGTCGTTCACCTGCTTGAAGCGATCGAGGTCGAGGAAGAACAGCGCCACCTGCTGGTCGTTGGAGGCGGCATGCGCCAACGCCGCCTCCAACCGCTCGAGCAGCTTCGTGCGGTTGGCCAATCCCGTGAGGCCGTCGTGTAACGCCCGATAGGACAGCTCGGCCTCGATGCGTCGACGCTCCGTGACGTCGCGACCGACGGCGGCGATGGTGGAGATGCGGCCGGCGGCGTCGTGCGACGGCGTGAGCGTCTGCCACACCTGGATCACCTCGCCGTGCGCGGTGCACATGGCCACCTCGCCCGTCCACGTCTGCCCGGCCAAGAGCACCTTGAGCACCTGCCGGGACAGCACGTCGACCGACGAGTCTTCGTAGAGCTCGCTGAAGTGGAGGTCGCTGGGCTCGCGGGTGCGCAGGCCGAACACCCGACGGGCGTGGTCGTTGAGGAACAGCAGGTGGCCGGTGTCGGCGTCCACGAGGCCGACGAGGTCGCTGGTCGACTCGACGATGTGGGCCAGGCGAGCTTGCTCTTCCTCGGCGGCCTTGCGGTCGGAGATGTCCTGGAGGAGCACGAGGTAGGTGCGCTCGTGGCGTGCGTCCCCGTCGATGAGCGTCGTGGCGATCGACACCCACCGTCGCTCGCCGTGGGCCAGCACGAGCCGATGCTCGGCTTCGAAGCGGTCGAGGGTGCCGTCGAGCAGTCCGTCGACGAGCTCGGACACTCGTCCGGCGTCATCGGGATGGATCCACTCCCACGGGGTGTGCCCGAGCACCTCGGTGCTGGGCACCGAGAAGATCTCGCCCACCGCGTGGTTGGCCTCGAGGATCTGACCGAACTGGTCGGTGACGATGCAGCCCATCGGGGCGTGCTCGAGCAGCCGTCGATAGCGTTCCTCGCCGGCCTTCAGGGCGGCCTCGGCTTCGAGCCGGTCGGTGATGTCCTGGAGGACCGAGTGCAGGAACGTCTCGCCCCCGTCCTCCAGCAGCGAGGTGCCGCCGGTGACCCAGAGCACGTCGCCGTCCTCGCGCACGAAGCGCCGCTCGATGTCGAACGACGAGACCGTTCCGGCGAGCAACGCCCGCACCTCGCGGGCCAGACGCGGGAGGTCGTCGGGGTGGAAGAGGGTGAGCGGGTCACGGGCCAGCACGACCGCTCGGTCGGAGCCGACGAGCCGACAGAAGGCGTCGTTGACCTCCACGAGCGAACCGTCGACGTGGGCGATGGCCTGGGGGACGGGCGCGTCCAGGATGAGCCGGCGATAGCGGGACTCGCGCTGGCGGAGCGCGTCCTCGGCATCGCGCTCGGCCGTGATGTCCTGCACCGTGCCGACGAACCCGGCCAGCTCGTTCGAGGGCGTGGTCACCGGCGCCCCCTGCATCCGCACGCGCACCTTGGTGCCGTCGTGCCGCTCGACGGTGGCGTCGGTCGAGAACTCGGCCACGGACGCCGCCGCAGTGAGTTGGATCTTCGTCACCCGGCGCCGGTCGTCATCGACCATGAGGAGACGCAGGTGGTCGAAGCTGATCGGCACCGGGTGGTGGCAGCCGGTGATGGCACGCCACCGGTCGTTGACCCAGAGCACGGTGCCTTCGTGGTCGGCGTGGATCATGCCGATCGGTGCGCCGTCGGCGAGGAGGCGAAACACAGCGGGATCCGCGTCGACCCCGATGGGCACCGGTGGATCGATGTCTGTCACGCCGCCGCCTCCATGCGAGGAGGGTAGGTCACGGCGTGACCAGGGGCACACAGCTACGGGCTCTGGCGTTCGATGCCCGGTCGACATCGTCGGCCGGGGTGGGGACTGGCCCGTGGCGTTGTTACTATCCGCGTAGGAGAAATTCCGCCTGCCCAGGGAGTCGCCATGACCGCCACCGATATCGGACTGGACCTCAGTCGATACAAGCTCGGGTGGAGCGATGCCGAGGACTACGTGTTCAAGCCCAAGCGAGGGCTGGACACGGACATCATCCGCGAGATGTCGTGGATGAAGGGTGAGCCCAAGTGGATGCTCGACGAGCGCCTCCGCTCCTACAAGGCGTTCGAGCGTCGTCCGATGCCCGCCTTCGGCGGCGACATGTCCGAGATCTACTTCGACGACATCTACTACTACATCAAGCCCACGACCGGTCAGGTCGACGAGTGGGACGACCTCCCCGATGCCATCAAGAACACCTACGAGAAGTTGGGCATCCCAGAGGCCGAGCGCAAGTACCTGGCCGGTGTCACGGCCCAGTACGAGTCCGAGGTCGTCTTCCACCGCAACCGCGAGGATCTCGAACAGCAGGGAGTCATCTTCTGCGACATGGACACCGCGCTTCGTGAGTACCCGGACCTGGTGAAGCAGTACTTCGGCACGGTCATCCCGCGCAACGACAACAAGTTCTCGGCCCTCAACACCTCGGTGTGGTCGGGTGGCTCGTTCATCTACGTGCCGCCAGGCGTCAACGTCGAGATGCCGCTGCAGGCCTACTTCCGCATCAACGCCGAGAACATGGGCCAGTTCGAGCGCACCCTGATCATCGCCGACGAGGGCAGTTCGGTGCACTACATCGAAGGCTGCTCGGCGCCGGTGTACACCTCCGATTCGCTGCACTCGGCGGTGGTCGAGATCATCGTGAAGCCCAGCGCCCGGGTGACCTACACGACCATCCAGAACTGGTCGAACAACGTGTTCAACCTGGTCACCAAGCGGGCTCGCGTCGAGGCCGAAGGCCACATGGAGTGGATCGACGGCAACATCGGCAGCCGCCTCACCATGAAGTACCCGGCCGTGTGGCTCGTGGGTCCGAAGGCCTCGGGTGAGGTGCTCTCGGTGGCCTACGCCGGCCCCGGCCAGCACCAGGACACGGGCGCCAAGATGGTGCACGCGGCGCCCGAGACCACGTCGAAGATCGTGTCGAAGTCGATCTCCAAGGACGGCGGGCGCACGTCGTACCGCGGCCTCGTCCGGGTCGAGGACGACGCCTACGGCTGCAGGAGCCACGTCCAGTGCGACGCCCTCATCCTCGATGACGAGTCCATCAGCGACACGTACCCGTCGATGGAGGTCGGCTCCCGCGACGCCATCATCGGCCACGAGGCCACGGTGTCGAAGGTGGCCGACGAACAGCTCTTCTACCTGATGAGCCGCGGCCTCACCGAGGAGCAGGCCATGGGCATGGTGGTGAACGGGTTCATCGAGCCCGTCACCCGCACCCTGCCCATGGAGTACGCCGTCGAGTGGAGCCGCCTGATCGAGCTGCAGATGGAGGGTTCGGTCGGCTGACCCGTCGCCTTTTGACCACGGTCCCCGGATCGGCGCCACGAGGTTCACTACACTGCGGGACTCGGACCAGGCAGGGAGATGCACATGAGCGATCCGACCGCAGACGATCCGTTCAAGGGCGACAAGCGCACCGACGAGACCGTCATGATCTCGTCCGACAACCTCAGCGACATCGTGGCCCAGGCCAAGGCCGAAGCACCCGTGGAAGCGCCCGTCGCGCCCGCCGCTGAGCAGACGCCCGCACCTGCGGTGGCGCCCACCGAGACCAAGGGCCCGAACACCGCAGTGCTGGTCGCCGTCGCCGTGGCCGTCGCTGTCATCGTCATCATCGCCGTCGTCGCCCTCGCCGGCTGATCCCGGCGCACCGAGGAGAGCTCCATGGCCGAGTTCTGGCTGAAGGTCGTCGAGCCGGGCAAGTCGGCCCGCGTGGTCACCGTCGAGGGTCCGCTCGACATCGGCCGAGACGGTGAAGACATCAAGCTCGACGACCCCACGGTGTCACGCCACCACGTGGTGGTCGGACCGACCGACGGCGGGCTGCGGGTGAGCGACAACGGCAGCGCCAACGGCACCTTCATCGAGGGTGCCCGCCTCGATGGTGCCACCGTGGTGGCGCCGGGGGTGTGCATCAAGCTCGGCGAGACCGAGCTCTACGTGGTGCAGGGACGCACGACCACGTCGGCGGCCGATGCCGACGCCGGCGCCGTCGACCCCACCTTCCGAGCCTCTGAGGCGGCACGAGCCCTCAACAAGGCCGCAGCCAAGCCCGGGCGCGGCACCTCCCGACCGGGGTCCTGACCCGCACCGCGCCGGACCGCATCATCAGGCGTGGCACGATGAGCCCATGCCGATGCGCCAGGACTGCAAGCAGTTCGAGAGCCGGACGTACGCCAACGGCGAGACGGTCCGCAAGTGCAACCTTGATCTGGCTCCGGAGGCGCCCTGGCGGTGCCCCGACGAGTGCGGCTCCTTCGAGCGTCGGCTGGCCGACATCGACTGGCGTCACGGCAGCCTGATCACCCCGCCCACCCCGCCCGAGCCCGAGGCGGAGGGAATCGCCGAGCTGCTGGACGCGGCCGAGGACATCATCAACGCCGTGGGCCCGGAGATCCTGGCCGAGGTCGAGGCCGACCGGGCCAAGCAGGCACGCAAGGAGTCCGGGGTCGTGGGCCGGCTGAAGAAGCGCTTCGGCCGAGGCTGACGCCCCTCGGGAGCGGAACCGCAGGCCCCAGGGCATTTCCCCGTACGGGTTCCCGATTCGATGCAGACTGAGACCTCGTCGATCGGGAGGTACCCCTCATGGCTCGTATCCGTCGCGGCGCAGCATTCCTTGCTGCCGTTGCTCTCACATCCACGTTGTGCACGATCGGGCTGGCTCAAGCCGGCGTGGCCCAGCGCTTCACCGACGTCCCGGCGTCCCATCCGTTCTTCAGCGACATCAACGCCGTGTCCGACGCCTGCATCGCCGCCGGGTACGACGACGGCAGCTACAAGCCGAGCGCACCTGTGACCCGTCAGGCCATGGCCGCCTTCCTCCGCCGGGCGGCCTCGAAGACGGTGACCGGATCGAGTGTGGGAGGCAGCTTCCCGGACTTCGGTACGGCATCTCTTGCGAC
>Ga0105047_10001557_pt1 | contig 41142 bp, 32 predicted proteins | sample MAT04_FD_78384 | JGI IMG/M metagenome (GOLD analysis project Ga0105047, IMG submission 78384) | Freshwater microbial communities from Lake Fryxell liftoff mats and glacier meltwater in Antarctica - MAT-04 (megahit assembly) | ecosystem: Environmental > Aquatic > Freshwater > Ice > Liftoff...
AACTACACCATCGTCGTCGGTGGTTTCGACACCATCTTCGGCGCCACCATCAACGCCATCACCCCCGGCGCGGCCTCGGGCACCTACGCCCTCGACATCCGCACCGTGCCGACCCCCGGCGCGGCTTCGCTCCTCGGTCTCGCCGGCCTCGCGGCCGCTCGCCGCCGTCGCGCCTGATCGCTTCCTGCGACTTTGATTTTCTCGCGGGGTCCCACCCCGCGCCTCACGGAAACGTGAACGTTCCATGGCAACCCCGCGAGCAACCGCTCGCGGGGTTGTTTGTTTCTCACCCGAGCACGCCCGACCAGCGCCGCCGCGCCCATCTCCATTTTGCCCCCGCGCCCGCCCCGGTCCCTCGCGCCGCTTCGTATAGTCACCCATGCCCGCGATTCTCCGATGGTTCCTCCGCCTCTGGATCACCAACCCCATCAGCGTTCGCCTCGTGCAGAACGCCAGCCGACGCTCGCGCCATCTTTATATCCGCCTCGCCTACCTCGGCGTGCTCGTCGCCGTGCTGCTCTGGGTCCTCCTCATCCAAGGTCAGGGTGCCTCGCTCTCATACCGTGAACTCGCGCTCGCCGGTTCCTCGGCCTTCAAGTACGTCGCCTACCTCCAAATCGGCCTCATCTGCATCCTCGCCCCCGTCTTCATGGCCGGGGCCATCGCTCAGGAAGCCGACCCCAAAACCTGGGACATTCTGCTCACCACGCCCATGTCGGCCTCGCAGATCGTTCTCGGCAACCTGTTCGGCCGACTCTTTTTCGTTCTTGCCCTGCTCTTCTCGTCGCTGCCCCTCTTCGCCGTCACTCAATACTTCGGCGGCGTGCCCGGCACATCCATCTTCGCCAGCTACCTCATCGCCACCACCGCCGCGCTCCTCGTCGCCGCCATGGCTATCGCGCTCTCCGTCTCGCGCATGGTCGGCAAGCGCGCCGTCTTCACCTTTTACATCGCCGTCGTTTCCTATCTCGCCCTCACCATCGCCATCGACCGCATCGTCTTCGGCGGTGCCACTGTCTCCTGGATGACCGGCCTCAACCCGTTCCTCGCCCTCAACGCCCTCCTCGATTCCGCCGGCTATCCCAGCGTCGCCCCCGGCACGCTCACCGGCCTCCGCGCCTGGTTCTTTGAGACCCCCGTCGCCACCTGGTGCCTCCTCTCCAGCGTGCTCTCCTTCGCACTCATGATCACCTCGGTGATCACCGTTCGCCTCGGCGGCTTCGTCGCCATCACCGGCGTTTCCGGCACGCGCACCACCGTGCCCTGGTACCAAAAAATGCTCGGCGTCCGCCGCATGAGCAGCGACGGCAGCGCCGAACGCACCGGCCGCACCGTCTGGCACAACCCCATCGCCTGGCGCGAGGCCGCGGCACGCAACGCCACCGCCGGACGCGTCCTGGCCCGCTATTCGTTCATCGCCATCGGCGTGCTCTTCGCCATCGCCGTCATCGCCATGTATCACGGCGGCTCGTTCGGCCCCACCCGCCTGGCCGGCACCATCCTTCCCGATGGGCCCACCGCCGGTCCCGCCGCCGCCACCTTCCGCGCCATCCTGCTCTACACCGTCATCGGCGAGCTCGCCGTCATCACACTCATCGCCGTCAATATGTCGGCCACCGCCGTCTCGCGCGAGCGTGAAGACGGCACGCTGGATCTCCTGCTCACCACCCCCATCACCCCCTCCCAATACCTTGCCGGCAAGCTCAAAGGCATCATGGCCTACCTGCTGCCGCTCATCTGCGTGCCGGTCGGAACGTTGTTTCTCGCAGGTATCTACTCGCTCCTTTTCGGCCTCACCGTCGCTGGCCCCACGCTGATCCAAACCGGTTTTTCCGGCACGGCCGCCGTCGTCGCTCCGCCCGTGCCCGTCGTGCTTCCCGAAGCCGGTCTCATCGGCCTGCTCGCCACCGCGCCCTTCATGGCCCTGTGCGTCATCATCGGCATGCAGTGGTCACTCAAGAGCAAGGGCACCATCGGCAGCGTGGTTGGCACCATCGCCGTTGTGGCGGTGATCGCGGGCACCCTCGGGCTCTGCGCCTGGAATGTCTCGAAGCAGATTCCCTTCCTCGGCCCCGCACTCTCGACCGCCAGCCCCGCCGCCGCGACGTTCTCCGTCATCGCTCCCGATGAAGCACTCGCCGGCCTGAGCCCCAGTTCGGGCGGGCTCACCAGCGCGCGGGTCGGGCTGGCGATCGGTGCGCTGGTCGTCGCCGGTTTGTACGCCTTGGCGGTCTACCTCATGCACGCCAGCATGACCCGAACGTTCGATATGACCGTCCGCAAACTCGCCGGCGCGAAGTAAGCGGCGACCAACCCCGCCGCGCAGTCTTCGTCAACTTGAACCCCGTCCATCCGCCCGACATATCTCCCATGCGTGCATGGGGCTCACGACAACTCTCGGCAAGCCAGTTCAATAATCCGGTACAGTTTCGGATATACTCCGCCCCCTTGGCTCAGCCCGCCCCTTTTCGCCGTTGAATCCCCCGACCTCGCAGCAACTGAGTAATTTTTGAGGAGTATTTTTGAATGGGTCTCGTCAAAGAATTTCGCGAGTTTGCCCTCAAGGGCAACGTCCTCGACCTCGCCGTAGGCGTCATCATCGGCGTTGCCTTCGGCGGCATCGTCACCTCCGTAATCAACGACATCATCATGCCGGTGGTTGGCAAGGCCATCGGCAACGCTGATTTCAGCAATCTGTACTTTCCGCTCTCCGACAAGATCGCGCAGTCGGCCGACGGCACCTGGCCGGCTCTCGTCGACGCCCGCAAATCGGGCGCCGTGCTTGCCTACGGCAACTTCATCACCATCGTCATCAACTTCCTCATTCTCGCCGTCTGTATCTTCATCGTGGTGAAAGCCTTTAACACCGCCAAGAAGCGTTTCGAAGCCCAGGCCCCCGCGCCTGCGCCCGCCGGCCCCACCCCCGAGCAGAAGCTTCTGACTGAGATTCGTGACCTCCTCGCCCGTCGTTAAGCCACCACGCGAAGTCTCGTATCGTTCCCCGTGCAGGCCGGCCATCGCCGGCCTGCTTTTTTTCAAGCCCGGCCCCGCTTTGACCCGCCGACGTCACCACCCCGGCCCCGCCGAGCCGATACACCATCTTCGCTCATGAGCCCCCCTGCACCATCCCCGACGGCTTCCCTCAACGTGGCGACCCCCACCGGCCTCCTCCCAACTGGATTCGTGGCCCGCACCCGCTGCCCGCTCTGCGATGCCGATATCGCCCGCTGCCCAATCCTCGTGCCCTTCGCCGATATCCCCGTTCACCGCTGCGAACAGTGCGGCTTTATCTTCCCCACCGTCGTCATGTCAGCCGGGGGCGCTCGCCGCTACTACCGCGAAGTCTTCGCCAGCCCCTGGCACCGACAAGGGCAAGAGCTCAACTCCTACATCAACGAAGCCGCTCTTCGCAAGATCCCCGGCTTCGACCGCGTCCGCTCGTTTCTCGATGTCGGCACCGGCTACGGCTTCCTGCTCCACCGCCTCAAAGTGCAAATGAGCATCGACGCCGTCGGCAGCGAGCCCTCGGTGCAGGAAGCCGGGTGGGGCACCGCTAACCTCGGCGTCCGCATCGTCAACACCCTCCTCGCCGAGAGCGGCCTGCCCGAGGCCTCGTTCGATGCTGTCGCTTCATTCGAAGTCATCGAACACACGCAGGACCCGCGCGCCTTCGTGGCCGAACTCGCCCGCTATGTCAAGCCCGGCGGGTTGCTCATCCTCAACACCGACAACTTCGAGAGCACCGCCGTCAAACGTCTCGGCCCGCGCTTCGCCAAGTGGATCCCCCACTCGCACGTGAGCGACTTCGCCCCCGCCACCCTCACCCGCTGCGTCGAAAGCGTTCCCGGCCTTCGCGTCGAATCGCAGCTCTCCTACACCGCGTGGGAGAACTGGCTCCGCGGCGTGCTGGCTCTGGCGAAATCAACGCCGGACCCGCGCGCCTGCTTTGATCTGAGCGCCGAACTCTCCCGCGAGATGAACCGAACATACCGCTTCTGGCCGCTCCGGCTCGCCATCGCCCGCGCCTGGTTCGCGCTCACCTGGCGGCGCGACCTTGCGGGTTCGATGATGTACGTGGTGGCCCGCAAGTCATAGGCGTGCCATGAACACGGTCAAGATCCTCAACCGTGTCGTACTTTTTCTGCTCGAAGGACCGCGCCGGCCCTGGTGGCTGGTCCCGCTCATCTGGGTCATCGGTCTCGCGCTGATTCTCGCCTGGCTCCCCACCGCCTTCCCGCCCTCCGCCGCCTCCATCCCACTCTGGCCCTGGCCGACGCTCACCCTGCTTCCGACGCTTCTGGCCAGTTGGTGGATCTCGATTCGCTTCGCCAAACGCAAGTACTACAAGCGGGTCGCCCTCACGACCGATTTTTCGCGCTGTCCGGCCTGCGGGTACTCATTCATCGGGTCTGGGACGCTCCCACCGCCGCGCTGCAGCGAGTGCGGGGTTGATGCGACCGAACTCATTGCTCAGGCCAAACGCCTGACCCAGTGACCCGATCACGCGCAGGTGCCGCGGTCCCCCGAGTCGTCCGCGACTGCACAAGGCCTCAATACGTCTTGCGGAGGCGACCCGTCGGAATCCCCAACTGGCCGCGATACTTCGCCACCGTCCGCCGCGCCAGCTTAAAACCCTTCTTGTCGAGTTCTTCGGCGATCTGATCATCGCTCAGCGGGTTGGCCTTGTCCTCGGCGTCGATCACTTCCTGCATTGAGGCCTTGATGGCGTCCCAGCTCACCTCTTCGCCGCTCTCGGTGGTCGTTCCACCTGTGAAAAACTTCCGCAGCGCCACAATCCCGCGCGGCGTGTCAAGATACTTCTCCGCCACCGCCCGGCTCACCGTCGCAACATGAATGCCCAGCCGCTCGGCCACCTTTGTCATCGGTAGCGGCTTGATGGCCTGCGGGCCGTAGTCAAAGAACTCACGCTGCTCGGACACCACCACATCCACCACGCGCTTGATGGTCCGCTGCCGCTGCTGAATGGCCTCGAGCAGGAAGTTCGCGTTGCCCAGGTTCGTCTTAACAAACTCGCGCGTCTTCTTCTCGGCCGTCTTGTCCTTGGCCAGCAGTTCGTACTCGCGCATCACCCGCAAGTTGGGCATGCGCCGGTCATTGAGGTACGCGAAGTAGCGGTCGTTCTCCGCGTCATACTCCACAATCGCATCGGGCGTGATCGGCCTCTCTGACTCCTCGATAAGCCCGCGCCCTGGCGCGCGATTGAGCTGCCGCAGCTTGCGGACCGCCGCCTCGATGACCTCTTTCGTAAAGCCCGTCTTCTGCATGATCCGCGGGATGCGGTTCTGATCGAGGTCCTCTAGATGATGCTCGATGATTGTCCGCACCTGCTCCCACCCGGTCACATCGTCGGCATCGGCCTCTTCGGCCTCGCGCGCATCGATCTGCAGCAGCAGGCACTCGCGCAGGTCCCGCGCCGCAATGCCCGCCGGCTCCAGCAGCAACTGCACCGCCCGCACCGCTCGCTCCATCAGCTCAGCACTCACCGGCGCACCGTTTGTTCCAGTCACGCCGGGCGGCAGCTTGGCGATGATCTCCGAAAACGGCGTCCGCAGATACCCGTCATCACCAAGGTACCCGATGATCGCATCCCCCAGAGGTTTGAGCACCGGCTCAACTTCCGCAAACCGCCATTGCTCTTCGAGCTGTTCCTGCGGCGACTCGCGCCGGGCCGCGGTGTTCGCCATCGCCTCGAGCTTCGCATCCGGCTCGCCGTTATCGGCGGCCCGATTGCGCGTCTCGTCGTACTCGCGCTCGTTCACCCGCGCCGGCTCATCATCAAACTCGTTGGCGGCCGCCTCGGGGTTGCTCTCTTCGTAGCTCTCAAGCCGCTCGAAATCGTCGGTGCCGCTCCCCTCATCAACCTTCAGCGGGGCGGAGAGATCGGCCGCGCCAAGATCAACGTCCGCCGCAATCCCCTCGCCGGTGCGCTCGCCGGTTTCGGGGTTCTCCGGCTGATTGTCCGGTGATGGGTCGCCCTCGTTCAGCTCCAGTGTCGGATTGCTCTCAAGCTCCTGCTCAATCCGCTCCTCCAGCTCCGCCTGCGACATCTGCAGGATCTCCATCGACTGGATCATGTGCGGCGCCAGCTTCATCTGCTGGCTCATCCGCATGGCATGGGACTGGTCGAATCGCATAAGTGGAGAGCACCCGGAAAGACACGAACGTTTCCATCACTCCATCGACTGGCGGCCCTCGATGGCATCGGCGAGAACCGCCCGGTTTGAATACTCAATCTGTGAGCCCGTCGGCAGGCCCCGCGCCAGCCGGCTCGTCCGCACGCCCCGAGCCTTGAGCTCCGCAGCAAGATACAGCGCCGTCCCATCCCCTTCAAGGGTCGGGTTCAGCCCCATCACCACCTCGGCCACACGAACACCACCGCAGTTCTGCTCTGGATGATCGACCCGATCCAGCAGGTGGTTGACCGTCAAATCGCCCGGCCCCACACCATCGAGCGGGCTCAGCCGGCCCATAAGCACGTGATAGACCCCGCGGTACATCCCCGTCTGCTCCAAGGCCAGCAGGTCCTTGGGCTGCTCAACCACCAGCACGATCGATCGATCGCGCTTCTCACTGCTGCATATCCCGCATTGATCGCCATCGCACAGCGAGAAGCACACCCGGCAATGCCGCACCTTGCGCTTCACATCAAGCAGAGCCCGCGCCAGCGATTCGGCGACCGTCACCTCACTCTTCAGTACGAAAAAGGCCAGCCGTTCGGCCGATCTTTTGCCCACGCCCGGCAGCCGCGCGAGTTCGCCGATAAGCCGTTCAACCGGTTCCGGATACGCCGAGCCCGGACGTGACTTCGCAGCGCCACCGGTCACCACCAACGGAGCGGCCATACCGGTCGGTGCAACAATGCCGTCCGGCGGTAGGCCAAGACCGTCTGGCGGCGGAGTGACGCTCGCGGGCTTCATCGCAACTCGAATCCTTCAGTGCGCTGCACGCCCACCCGCGGCCCCATGGCCTCAGGCGACTTGCAGCAGTTTCATGGTCTCGGCAACGATGTCCTGGGCCGAAATGCCGCACATCGTCAGGAGCTCTTCGGGCGTCTTGGCGCTCTTGGGGATGCGCTTGACGAACATCTGCTTGAGCGTGAACGAATCACCCGAGCTGGTGAGCGCATCGGCCACGGCCGAGCCGATGCCGCCGCCGTAGTTGTCCTCAACCGTGATGACATACCCGGCGTTCTGCTGCGCGATGTCGAGCAGCGCATCGTTGTCGAACGGGATGCTGTAGAGGTCCACCAGGGTCGCCGACACGCCCGCCTTGTCAAGCGCGTCAAGGGCCTTGTTGGCCTCGTGCACCATGTACCCCGCGGCACAGATCAGCACATCGCGACCCTCGCTGAGGACCTCGAACCCGCCAAGGTTGAACGCCGTCTGCTCGCTGTAGATGAACTCGGTGTCGGGGCGAAGCGTCCGCATGTAGCAGACGCCCTCGTACTCCGCCATCGCCGCCGTGAGCGCATACGCCGCGTACGCGTCGGACGGCTGCAGGATGTAGCACGCCGGGTTCCCGCGATGATCGCGCGTCTGCGCAAACGAGCGGAACCACGCAACATCGGGGAGTGACATCTGGCTCGGCCCGTCCGCCGCCAGCGTGATGCCCGCATGGCTGCCGATAATCTTGATATTGGCGCCCGAGTTGATCGCCATCTCGATCTGGTCATACGCCCGCGTCACGAACTTGGCGAACGTCGAGCAGAACGGCACCTTGCCGCCCGCCGACAGACCCACCGCCACGCTGAACATGTTCTGCTCGCCGATCTTGCACTCAAGGAACCGCGACGCCAGCGCCGGATCCTTCTTGAACATGTCCGCAAACGTGCTGTTGGAAACGTCCGCATCGAGCACAACCACCTTCTCGTCCGTGCTGCCGAGGGCACGCAGCGCCATGCCATAGGCACGCCGCGTCGCCATCTTCCGCGAAGCGATCGCCGTCGCCATGTCGAGCTTCCGAGCCGTCTCGGAGAACGTCGGCATGTCGCCGCTGACAAACTCCTTGGGCTTGAACTCGGCCGGGGGCTGAATCTCAAACGAATCGCTGCTCACCAGAGCGCTCGTCAGTTCCACCCGCTTCTCATCAAGCTCGATGAGCGCCTTCTTGAGCGCATCGCCAGTCGGCGGCTTGCCGTGCCAGCCGCCGCCTTGGGTCGAGGGACAGCCCCAGCCCTTCACGGTGTTGGCGACAACCGCCATCGGCGCGTCGGTCGGGCCGCGACTTGCGAACTCTTCGAACGCTGCCTTGATCTGCTTGGGATCGTGACCGTCGATTTCCTTGACGAGGAACCCCGCCGCGACGAGCTTGGCCTTCAGCCGCGGCGCGCCCTGCTGGTCGCTCACACGATCGGCCTGCCCATATTGATTGCAGTTGAAGATCGGCAGCACGCTGTTGAGCTTGTGATCAACGATGTAATCGAGAGCCTCAGCGACCTGACCCTCGCGGGCTTCACCGTCACCGATGATGCAGTAGATGCGACGATCAAGCCCATCCAGGCGCGCGGCGTTCGCCAAACCCGCCGCCACGCTCAGGCCCTGCCCCAGCGAACCGGTCGCAGCGTCGAAGAAGGGGAAACCCTCCATCGGATTCGGATGGCCATCGATCTCGCTGGCGGCCTCGCGGAGCTTCATCGCATCATCCACCGTCATCTTGCGGCGGTTCTCCGGGTCCTTGCCGATCATCACGCCCAGCTTAGCCGCCGCGGCGTATACCACCGGAACCGCGTGCCCTTCCGAGAGCACAAGCCGGTCCGACGTGGGGTAGTCTGGGTAATCCGGTGACCAGCGCATGGTGCTGAACATGAGCACCGTGACAATATGCCCGAGCGACATGGCCGTTGTGGGGTGCCCGCTCCCGGCCTTTGCACACATCTCAAGTGACAGACGATCAAGATCAATGGCCTGAGCGTGGACGGCGGCTTCGAATGACATGAAGGATGACCCCTTGAGAGGATGACTGCAACTCGGTGCTTCGGCAGGATTGCCAAACCACTCCGAACATTCCACAAACAAACCCGCCTGCTCAGTCCCTCAAGGAACTGGCACGCCGCTTGCCGGGAAACCCGGACTCAGAGCGTATCCTCGCCCCACTAGCGCGGGACAACTTTACAGCTAAAAATCGATGCTGATTCTGCACACCCCCCCGAGCCGCCCCCGCCCGCGCCCTCTCCCTTGGCAGTTGGTCCTCCCCGCACCATCCGCACACCGACCTCTCTCCCCACTCATCCCCGAATCGCTCACATACGCCACACCGCCGTTGCCCTTCGGCTAAACTCCCGACCAATCGCGGGCGGTTCGAGCCATCAAGTGGCCCGACCGTCCCGAAAGCGGAGTTCTCATGAAAGTCATCTGTGAGCGTTCGGCCCTCCTTGCCGCCGTCAACAACGTCGCGTCCGTCGTCCCTACCCGCACACCCAGCCCCGCGCTGTCGTGCCTCAAGCTCGTCGCCACCAAAACGGCCGGCGTGAGCGAGCTCCAGCTCTTCGGCACCGATGCCGAAACCTCGCTCTCGATCTCGATTACTCAGGTCGATGTTGCCCAGCCCGGCGTCGCCGTCGTTTCGGCCGAAAAACTTCGCCAGATCGTTCAGGCCGTTGAGAGCGAGCAGACCCTCACCATCGAACTCGCCGATGACGTCTGCCACATCCGGGGGAGCGCGGCCCGTTTCCGCATCTTCGCCTACGCGGCCGACCAGTACCCCCAGGTGCCCGACATGGCGCAGGCCACCAGCAACGCGCGGAGCGTCTTCACCCACTCCGCCGCCGGAATGCTCTCCCTCATCAACAAGACCGTCTTCGCCACCGCTCGCGAGACCTCGCGCTATGCCATCAACGGCGTCCTCCTCAAGCGCGAAGGCAAGAAGGTCGAGATGGTCGCCACCGACGGCCGCCGCCTCGCCCTCTGCCGCTCCACGCTGAAGGCCGTCGATGCCAAGGACGGCGCCACCGCCTCCTGCATCATTCCCACCAAGGGCCTCAACCTGTTCACCAAGCTCGCGGGCAACCCCGAAGAAAACGTCCGTATCGCCATCACCGACAACCGCATCTTCTTCGCGTTCGAGGATGTCATCGACGAGGACAAGAAGAAGCCCTCCGGCCGCCCGCCCCGCGCCGTTCTCACCAGCGCACTCGTTGAAGGCACCTTCCCTCCCTACGAAGATGTCATCCCCAAGGACAACGACAAGAAGGGCACCATCGACCGCGATGCCCTCGCCGCCGGTGTCCGCGAAGCCAAGATTCTTACCAACGAAGAATCCCGCGGCGTGCGGATGAACTTCTCGGCCAAGAACAAGCGACTTAAGCTCACCAGCCGCGCCCCGGAAATGGGCGAAAGCGAAGTTGATGTTGACCTCTCAAGCTACGAAGGCGAGGACGTCGAAATCTCGTTCAACCCCGACTTCATCGCCGATGCGCTCAAGACCATGGAAGAATCCGAGGTCATCATCGAACTCAAGAGCACGACCAAGCCCGGCCTCATCAAGTCCGGCAGCGAGTTTGTGTATGTGGTCATGCCCGTAAACCTGGCCAACTGATCCGGCCACCTCAGGCCAACTGAATCCCGCTGTCGTCCGTTCGTTCCATCATCATCCGTCCATTCGCAACGGTGGAGTCAAATCCCATGGCTAAGAAGAAAGCAAGCAAGAAACCCGCCGCCCGCAACTCCAAGCCAACCACCGCAAAGCGAACCACGCCCGCCCAAAAGCCCGCTAAGAAGCCCGCTAAGAAGCCCGCTAAGAAGCCCGCCGCCAAGGCCGCCAAGAAAGCTCCCAAGCGGTCCGCTGCGCCAGCCATCACCGGCCCCGAGCAGGTGACCACCGGCAAGGGCCCCGGCCCCGCTGAGATCGGCGCCGACCTTGTCGCGCTCTTCAACGCCGGCAAGGCCGACGAGCCCTGCCGCAAGTGGTGGGCCAACGAAGTCGTATCCATCGAAGGCATGGGTATGGCATTCCACGGCAAGAAGGCGGCCGAAGAAAAGAACAAAGGCTGGTACGAGCAGCACGAACTCCTCGGCGGTACAGCCGAGGGCCCCTATGTGGGTGCCACCGGCTTCGCCGTCAAGTTCAACGTGCACGCCCGCGAGCGCGCCACCGGCCGCGAGATTCAAATGAACGAAGTCGGCGTCTACACCGTTCGCGACGGCAAGATCATCTGCGAAGAGTTCATGTACGGCAGCTAATCCGCTCGCGCGTACCCACGAAGCACTCTGAACGCCGGCGGCCTCCCGTCGGCGTTTTTCGTTCACTGATCGGGTTCCATTCGTACGAAAAGACGCCGGGTTATTCACAATTCATCCAATTCGCTGGCACTCACCCCAAACTCCGTGTAAGTTCTACCTCACGGGCTTACGAGAGAAACCAACCCATTCGTGCCCCACGCGAACGCCCGTAAGGAGTCGGAGAAAATGTTCATCGATAGGAAACTGGCAACAGCTTTGATCTGTGGTTCTGTGCTCGCGCTGACCCCCGGCATCTCCTCGGCGCAAGCCGTGATCGTCGGCGATTTCCCTCAGCCGGGCTGGAACAACCTCGGAAACAACCCCGCAGTGGGAATGGGCGCACTCGCCGCCTATGACGCCGGCGGGTTCCTCGACGACAACGCCACCCGTCGGGGTTTTGTCGGCACCGACGGCGGCCTGCTCATTCTCAATCTGACCGGCACGGCCAACGAAAACGGCAACGCCAACCGCGACCGCTTCCGCGCCGGGTTCACGTCACAGCAGAGCTTCACGCTCAACGCCCGCTCCGACATTTCGATGCCAACGTTTTTCAATGGCGGAATCACCTATCTCAACAACCTCGGCCTCGGCTTCATCGGCAATACCAACTTCGCCACGGGCACCGTCTCCGGCCGCCTTCAACTCCAGAGCGATGCCGGCGTCGCGGGAACCTTCGTCAACGTCTTCGACAGCGATGCCAACGCGGCCGACCGCCTGCGGCTCGGACCCTCTTCCGCGCAGACCTCCTTCCTCGGCAGCTTCGTCGACCGCTTTAGTAACTACTCGGTCGCCAACGTCCCCTTCCAGACCGCCGGTCCGGGAGCAAGAGTCATCCAGTACCGCATGATCGCCAATCTCACGATCGAGGGCGAAGCCGACGCGGGCTTTGCTCGCAACTCCGCGGTCAACTCCGAAGTGCGAATCGACTTCGACACCGACCTCGCCCGGGGCATGTTCACCAGCGTAAGCGCAGTGCCGACGGGCCTGAATCTGAACAGCCGCGACGCCGTGAATGCTGCCGCGGCCCGCAACGCCTTCGGCGTTGATGGTTCCTTCACCAAAATCGGCATCGTCGAACCCGGCCGCGTCATCAGCGCCCACGAAACCTTCGGTGCCCGTGTGCAGCAACTCAATCCCGCCAACATCGCTGGCGGTACGGGTGTTGATGGCCGCAACGAACACACCACCGCTGTGGCCTCGATCGCCGCCGGTGGCACCGGCAACAGCGGTCAGCTCGGCATCGCGCCGCTCGCCCAGATCGTTTCCTCACCCTCCCTCGGCATCGGCCTCCTCCAAGCCATCACCGATGCCCAAGCCGCTGGCGCTCGCGTCATCAACATCAGTGCCGGCCTCATAGGCGCAGCTCCAACCGCGCCCACCGCCCTCTCGAACTCGATCGACACGTTGCTTAACACCAACAACCGGCTCACCATCGTCAAGTCCGCCGGCAACCGCAGCGGACAGAACAACAACGACACGGGCCCCGGGGCCGGCAACTCCAACGTCACCGATCCCGGCCTGAGCTACAACTCCATCACTGTCGGCGCTGTCAATCGCGACTTCACCCGCCGTGCCGACTTCTCTTCCTTCAACAACGGCCGGGCCAACACTCCGCAAAAGCCCGACATCGTCGCCCCCGGTGAATACATCACCGCCGCGATTCCCGCCGACCTCAACGGCGACGGCAACTCAAACAACGACTTTGCTCGAAGCTTCTCCGGCAGCGACTACCGCTACAACGCATCGACTGTCGCCTCCGGAGCGCTCACCCGTTCCTCGACGACGGGCGACGTCGCCGGCACGTCCTTCGCCGCGCCCCATGTCGCCGGCGCCGTCGCCCTCATGCAGGACTACCGCGATCGTCACCGCGGCGACACCCACGACCTGAACTCCGACGATAACCGCGTCATCAAGGCCGCGCTCCTCAATGGTGCTCGCACCCAAGGCCTGCGCCACCGCGATGGCACGCTCTGGAATCAGGGCTTCTCCCCCGTCGCCTCCGGCGTTCCCACCGTCACCCGCTCACTCGACAACGAGCTCGGTGCCGGCCTCCTCGACACCTACCGCGCGCTGCAGATCTACAGCCAGCCCGAGGCTCGCAACGACGACAACAACACCGACCAGAACTTCAAGATCACCCCGCAGACCGCCCCCGCCAGCAACCTTCAGCTCAGTTGGGACCGCGAATCCGTCAATCAGGCCACGGGCATGGGCCTCGAAAACGCCGGCACCGTCGACTATCTACTCAGCGACCTCGGCGCCGGAACCGAGGTCAAGGCCACGCTTTGCTTCAACTACGTCCCCGCCACCGGGTTCCTCCCTCAACTCGAACTCCGCTTTTACGCTGAAGGCCCGAGCGACTTCAATATGCCCGGCTTCATCCCCAATCCCGGTCTTGAGGATGAGGACGTGCTGCTCTTCCAAACCTTCTCGACTACCGGCAACGTCAAGCAGTTCACTTTCAACGTCCCCAACATCGGCACCAGCGGCAATGGCTTCTATCTCCAGGTCCTCAACCTCTCCCAAATGGGCGGGGCCGTCACCTACGGGCTTGCCTTCGCCGTGCCCGCGCCCGGCGTCGCCGGCCTGATGACCCTTATGGGTCTCTACGCCGCCCGCCGTCGCCGCCCGGCCTCACCGGCCTGAACCGAGCCCAAAGACCAGGGCGATGATCTCGTCTGCACTTGTGGGCGTTCGAGCCGCACGCTCGAGCGCCCTTTCTACTTTTTGCTCAGCATCCGCCCGCGTCTCGCCCAGCCCGCACAGCGCCGCAATCGCGTCCGCCACCGGTGGTGACACCGTCCGGCTCGGCGTTGCAAATGACGCCCCGCGCCCACCTCTGATCTCAACATCCCCCGCCAGAAACGAATCGACCTTGCCGGTCAGCTCAGCGATCACCGTCTCGGCCATCCGCTTGCCAATCTCCGGTAGCTGCGTCAGCGCCTTGGCATCTTTGCGCGCAATCGCCGACGCGATGGCCGCCGGCGACTCGGCCATCGCCCGCAGGGCCTTGCGGTTGCCGATCCCCTTGACGGTCGTAAACAGTTCAAAGAACGCCCGCTCCGTCGGGTGTACAAACGCAATCAGCCGCGGCTCAAAACTGGTGCCCTGTCCCTGCCCTTCCAGATACAAAAACGTGTGCAGGGTCACGCTCTGCCCGACCTGCGTCGTCAGCTTGGTCGCCACAAATGCCGGGAGCAGCACCTCCACCGCCAATCCCGCCAGCCCGGCCGGAACGATCAGTGCCGAGTTGCCGGAAATCGATTCAAGAATACCGGTGAGACGCGCAAGCATGACGCGAGGATACGGGCATCTTCACCCCGCAGGGCTTCCCGCCCCCGATTCGTGCCGCGGGCCCAGAATGCCGATAACGACTCGGTGCCCCAGCCAGCCCTGACACCTCCCGCCACCCGCTCCACCCCCACTCAAGGGGCATCGCCCGCGCCTGTTCCGGCGTCAGTCCTGCCTTCAACCGGCGTCGTCCTCATCGGAACAGTCGGCACGCTCCGCTCGCTATGGGGTCAGATCGAATCCACTTTTCCCGGCGTCATCCCCTCCGGTTGTGTCCTCGTCGAAGGCGGCACCCCGGGCGCGTGGTCGCACGGCCGAATTCGTGACCTCCCCCCCGTGCTCGGCGGGCTCGATCTGCTCATCGAGCTGCACACCCGCCTCCGCTTCAAGCTCGCGCTCGTCTCACTCCCCCCAGGATTGGACAGCGTCTCAGCCCGCATCGCCGCCGGCCTGCTGCGCCTGGGCCTCCCGCACCGCGTCATTCCTTCCCTTGAATCCATCCTCACCGCCAAGGCCACACCCGCCCGAACACCCGAGATCAACCCCGTTGAACTCATCGGCCGCACCCATTACGGCCTCGACCGCCGCGCCGTCGCCCGCATCGTCACCGGCAAACGCGTCCTCATCACCGGCGCAGGCGGCAGCATCGGTGGCGAACTCGCCCGCGTCGTCGCCGGGTTCGCGCCCGAGTCCATCATCCTCATGGAGCGATCCGAAAACTCGCTCTTCACCATCGATCGCCAGCTCGGCCGCAGCTTCTCAAGCATCAAACGCAAGGCCGTGCTCCACGACGTCGTCGACGAGGCCCGCACCCGCGCCATCCTCGAAGACGAGCGGCCCCATCTCGTTTTTCACGCCGCCGCACACAAGCACGTCCCGCTGATGGAGGACCACCCCAGCGCAGCCATAGAGAACAACCTCTTCGGCACCAAGTCCATCGCCGATGCCAGCGTTGCCGCCGGCGTTGAGCGTTTCGTGATGATCAGCAGCGACAAGGCCGTGAACCCCACCAGCGTGATGGGCGCTACCAAGCGACTCGCCGAGCTCTACGTGAGCGGCCTCGCCCGCGCCACAGCCTTAACCGCCCCCGGCGGCACGCTCCTCTCCATGGTCCGCTTCGGCAACGTTCTCGCCAGCGCCTGCAGCGTCATCCCTATCTGGACAGAGCAACTCCTCTCCGGCGGCCCCATCACCGTAACCGATCCGCGAATGACGCGATTCTTCATGACTATCCCCGAGGCCGCCACGCTCGTCGTCCAAGCCGCGGCTCTCACGGCACGCCCCGGCGCAGCACCCGTCTATGTTCTGGACATGGGCGAGCCGATCCGCATTCTCGACCTCGCCGTCCGCCTCACCCGCCTCCACGGTTACGAGCCGCAGATCCAGGGCGAAGCCCACACCGATACCAGCCCCGACAACTACACCCCGTCAACCCCCATGCCCATCGCCTTCACAGGCATTCGCCCCGGCGAGAAACTCCATGAAGAGCTCGCGTACGCCGCAGAAAACCTGCTCCCCGCCGGCCACCCCGGCATCAACTCCTGGGCCGCCCAGAGCGGTGCTTCCAGCGACTCGCGTATCCCAAATCCAACCGAGCTGATCGCCGCGTTCGAGCCCGTCCGCCGCGCCGGCGAGGGAGGGGTGCTCCCCGAACGCTCACGCGTGCTCGATCTCATCCGCCGCTGGGTGCCCGAGATGCGAGCTGCCGACATGGGGGCAACGAGCGCATGAAAAACCCCGCGCACCATGCGCGGGGTGTATATCGCTCATCTTTGACTCACTTCAGTTAAACGCAGCATCCAATCATCCGCGACGGCGGCGGGTCGCCACTAGCGCACCAAGCGCCATCAACGCCCCCGATGCGGGCGTGGGAACCAGCGTGTTGGTGACATATTCAGACGCGGCATCAAACTCTGTCGCGGACGCGTTGTTGTTGAACAGGATGAAGTTTGGCAGCGAGGGACCGCCGGTGAGGATTGAGTTGCTGTACTCAACCTCAAGCAGGAAAATCCCCGTCGCCGTGGAGTTGGCGAGGGTGCTGTCAACGAGGAAGGCGTCAAAGTGCTGATCGAATCCGCCGCTGAATGGCACGTCAAAGGCAGGGCCGGCGACGAGTGAATCGGCTGTCGGGGTGAACACCGAAGCCAATCCGAGCTCCAACCGCAGTCGTTCACTTGAAATGTTATCGAAGTTTGTGCCGTTCCAAACCCGCAGCGCCTTGAGAATATTGACCGAGAAAACGCTCCCGGGGGCAAAGGTGTTGTCCTGCGCGAAGAGCCCGGGTTCGTCGGTAAACGTGAGGCCACCCTGCACAATGAACTCACCCGAGAAGACCCGCGAATCATTGAAATTAACCCCGCCCGGGAATGGTTCCGACATCGCCTTGGTGACGACGCGTCCATTCTCGACTTTAATGCCAACGTCCCCATAGTCGTCGGGGGCTTGCGCGAGCGCGAACGAGGCGGTCACACCGGCGGACAAAGCCGCCACGACATACTGTTTTCCAATCATCTCAATTCTCCCAAAAAACATGAATTCAAGCCAGAAACTGATTCTTGTTGACGCGATTTGTGAGCCGCACGTCATCGTGACCGATCCATTTACCGTACAACACCGCACCATCCTCACGGACAGGACGCGAAGTACGCCCCTATATAGTCCGCCAGATCATCGGGATCGATGGTGCCGTCGTCGTTGAAATCCGCGGCGGCGATTGGCGGTGCCGAAAAGAATCCTCCGATAAAATCTGCCAGATCATCGGGATCGAGCTCGCCGTCGGCATTGAAGTCTGCCGGGCATGCTGGGGGCGTGGTACCGAGGTGATTCGTTGCCCAGTCAAATGCTTCTTGATAGACCCCGCCGGTTTCGCTCCGATTGAACACGAGCCAGAAGGGTTGCGACGGAGTCACGCCGGGCGTGTCCGTCCACAGGCGAAGGTTCAACAGATAAACCCCTTGCTCAGCCGGGGCGAGCAGCGTGTAGCCAAAGTGGCGATGAAACTCGCCCGAACTCTGCGGCACCGTGCTAAAGCCGGGCGTAAAAATATCGGTCTCGGGCGTGAAGACGGTTGACCCGCCGAAGCGAATACGCATGATCGACGTTGAAAGAGGGTCAAAGTTCACACCGTCCCACTTGTGGAGCGCGGCGAGAATATCAAAGCCCACCCGCGCCGCCGGCGAAAACGCCCCCTCCAGCGAATCGAACCCAGGGTTGTTCGTAAAGCCCGACGCGTCAAGCGTCGCCGCATACACCCGCCTCGGATACTCCGCCAGCCCCGTCGCCTGATTCACGCCGCCCGTCTGCAGAGCACCACCTTCAATACGAATCACGATATCCGTCGCATGTACCTGCGCCATCGCGCCCGGCGACAACGCCAACCCCGCCATCGCCACGGCCGCTGCTCCCCCGCACACTCTGGACATGTTCATTGTGCAATCTCCGGATAAAAACGGTTGTGATCAAAGTCCGTGTACACATCGCTGAACTTGAGCGTCGACGCGTGCCCGTCGAGAAACCCGTAGTTGGCCACCGCCGACGCCTCGCGCGCCTTGCCCCCCCACGCCCACGTATCCATCTCTCCCGCCGCCGTCGCCGCGGGCGAAACGCCGTCATCCCACCCCTCCGCGTGAACATGGTCGCTCGTTGCAAAACTGCTCCCATCGAGCCCGCGAGTCATCATCAAAAAATGCACCGTCGCCGCCGGCCGCGGCACCTTCACCAGCGAGTCGTACGACGCCAGTTTCATGAACTCCCGCGGCGGGGCCTTGCTCGCCGTCAAGTAGTTATTGAGCCCATAGCTCGTCCACCGTGCCAGATTCCCCACCGGCGGGTCGTTGCTCGCATCTCCGTCTGTCGTAAGCGACAGGTATTGCTCCAGCGAGAGCCCACTGCTCGTCCCACCCTCGCTCGTCGGCCACCTCGGGCTGTTGTCCCCCGGCCCATGCAGAATAAGCGGCCCGCCAGCGTATTCCGCCAGCGCCACCGGCCAGGATCGCCCCGGAGTCCCCAGCCCGCCGTGCGCCAGCCCCGCATCCACAAACCGCCCCTTGTTCGCATCGGCGTACATCGCGTGGGCCTGCTCGAGCGTCCGCATGTTCACCAGGCATTTCGTCATCCGCGCCGTCCGCCGGGCCGAAGCCAGCGCCGGCAAAAGCACGCCTACAAGCAGCGCGACTATCGCAATCACCACCAGCAGTTCAACAAGCGTGAAGCCACGCCTGCGCGCCGTCGTCCCCGGTCGGCGGGTGCCATGCTCAGGATGGAAGAGCGTGTTCATCATCACGACACGAGACGAAATCCGACTACCTCATTCGTGCATACAAAGTGTTCTTGCAATTGAGTTGCAAGTATACCCCCGCGCCGATTCACACGTCAAGGACCTCACACACACCCGGCAACACTCCCGCAACATTCGGCGGCACCTCAGCCTCCGTTGTCGCCGCCAGGCAACACCCAAGGCGGCGCGCTTCTTGCGCACGCCCGTTGCACAACCACACAGCCGGTTTTATCAGTCGCCCCGCTCCCAATCCGCCTGGCACACCGCTCGCCACATGGTTTTCCCATGCAGGTCGATGCCTTTACCAACTCCGTCTTCGCACTCACCGGCGGCCAGACCACCATCGGTGGCGCTCAGCGCCGCCAGCGTCTTGCCGCCGGCGCTGCCGACAACGCCTCGCGTGATCCCTCGCAGCAGCGTCAGTCGGCCGTGCCCGGCGTCGCCCGCACCCGCGCCGCGACCTCCCCCCGCGCGACGCCCGCGACGACCCGCGCCTCCGATTCGGCCAGCATCTCCCCTCGCGCCAAGTCCGCCAATCTCCAGTCCGGCGAACCCGCCCCGGCCTCCGGCGGCCGCATCACCGCTGGCGGTGCCATCGTCGAACGCTTCGTGCGCCAGCGCGCTGTGCTCGCATATCAGTCTCCCGTCACAAGGTTTGGCTCCTTCAACCTCACCCTTGAAGTCGAGTCCTCATACCGCGTGACCGAATACATCCCGCCCGGCGGCACCATCGATGTCGAAGGCTGATCACGTCCGCGTGCCGACCACCCGCCCAGGCTGACCTTATCCCCCACGGCCCATAGTCATATCAAACCGCTCGCGCGTCCGGGCATAGGTGCGTCCGCCCATTCGGCCGATCGCGTCAAGCTTCGCCGGGTCAAGGTGCAGCCGCTCATCAATCACACCGTCATCAACCCACACACTCACGACCTCGCCGATCACCATGTTCCCACCCGCCGGCTGCCCGGGCGCAAAGTGAATCACCTGCCGCGTAATGCACTCAAGCGCCATCGGTGAGCCCACCACCCGCGCCGGCTTCACCCGCTCACTCGGCGCCTGAGCGATCCCAAACTCGCTCCACTCACTCCGGCCATACTCAAGCGGCTCGGCCGACAGCGCCATCTTCGCCCCCACCGCGTCACTCACCAGATTCACCACAAACTCCCCCCGCCCACCCTCGGCTCGAAGTTTGGCGTTGCGAAGCGTGTCCTTCTCCGTTCCATCCGGCTTATTCGCCGGGCAAAACGCCAGCAGCATCGGCACGCTCGAAATCCCGCAGAAAAACGAGAACGGCGCCAGATTCTCCTCGCCCCCCGGCCCAACCGTGGAAACCCACGCAATCGGTCGCGGCACAATCCCCCCGATCAGGAGTTTGTACCGGTCAAGGGCAGGAATCGAAGCGGGATCAATGCGCATAGTGACCAGAGCGTACCCCCCGTTGCCCCCACCCCCCGCCAGACATCGAGCCAAACTCCGCTACCATTGGCCCGATCGTTTTGGACTCAATTTCCAAGTTTCCTCGTTACGGTAAAGGTGGGCCTTTTCATGCGTCGGGCAAAGATCTCAATCATCGGGGCGGGCAACATCGGCGGCACCTGTGCACATTGGGCCGCGGCCAAGGAACTCGGCGATATCGTTCTGCTCGATATCCCAAACAAAGACAAGCCCGAACAGCACATGCCCAAGGGCAAGGCGCTCGATCTCTTCTGCTGCGGCCCTATCGAGAAGTTTGACTGCAAAGTCACCGGCACCTTTGACTACGCCGACATCGCCGATTCCGATGTCGTCGTCATCACCGCCGGCCTCCCCCGCAAGCCCGGCATGAGCCGCGACGACCTCGTCCAGATCAACTCTGGCATCGTCAAGAGCTGCGCCGAGAACATCAAGAAGTACGCCCCCAATGCCATCGTCATCGTCATCAGCAACCCGCTCGATGCCATGGTCTACGTCGCGTGGAAGGTCACAGGTTTCCCCGCCCACCGCGTCATCGGCCAGGCCGGCGCCCTCGATGTCGCCCGCTACAAGGCCTTCCTCGCCATGGAGCTCGGCGTTAGCGTAGAAGACATCCAGGGCGTCCTCCTCGGCGGCCACGGCGACGACATGGTCCCCCTACCCCGCCTCACCAGCGTCAACGGCATCCCCGTCACCGACCTCCTCTCGACCGAAAAAATCAACGCCATCGTCGACCGCGCCAAAGTCGGCGGCGGCGAGATCGTCAAACTCATGGGCACCAGCGCCTATTACGCCCCCGCGGCGGGCGCGATCGACATGGTCGAGGCCATCGTCAAGGACAAGAAGCGCGTCATCCCCTCCGCTGCCTTCTGCGAGAAGGAGTTCGGCGTCGCCAACGCCAACGGCGGCAAGGGCCTTTTCGTCGGCGTCCCCTGCGTCCTCGGCTCCAAGGGTGTTGAAAAAATCATCACCTTCAAAATGACCGCCGAAGAGCAAAAGTCCATGGACGAGTCGATCAGCCACGTCAAAGACCTCATCGCCGCAACAGTCAAGCTCTTCCCTGAACTGGCCTAATCTCTCTCAAATCACCGCCTTCCGTCGCCGGCGGTGAAGCGCCCCGTCCGAAACAGCCGAAATCATGAGGCCCACGTTCGAGTGGCCCTTTGGAGTGTGCACAATGCGATCCCCTATGCTGCGTGGTCTACTTGTCATGGCCGGCTTGTTGGTCGCCTCCCCCCTCGCGACCTTCGCCCAGCACGGCGGCACATCGCCCGACCAACCCGCCGATGCCTCCTCCAGAGGCACCATCAGCGGTCAGGCACCCGACGCCATCCAGCCCCCGCCCCCCCGGGCGGCGCTTCCGGAGATCAAGGACGCCGATGTCGCCGCCGCCTCCGGCGCTCTCCGAAACTCGTGGGTCAGCACCCAGCAAGGCACCGGCAACGGTGCCGACGTCGTGCCCCCGCTCCTCCTCAGTCTCGCCCGGGTGGACATCACCGGCCTCGACAACGCCCACTACTTCGAACTCTCCCGCGCCGACTCTCCCGAATCCCCCTTCCGCCAGTGCATCCTCCACGTCTACAAAAAGGGCGACGGCCTCCGCCTCCGCGTTTTCGACTTCACCTCGCCGAGCCAGGGCAACGCCCTCGTCGGCATGTGGATCGCCCCCGACGCCTTCCCACCCATGACGCTCGAATCACTCGTCGTAAGCGCCGACCTCACCCTCACCAAAGACGGCGAGTCGTACCGCGCCCAAACCGAAGGCCGCGCCCCCACCACCAGGCACGGCGCCTGGGAAATCGAATCCTCGATCACCTTCGGCAAAGACGGCCTCACCCTCAGCGACAAGGGCTACGACGCGACCGGCAAGCAGATTTTCGGCAACGGTGCCGCAGGCACCACCCGTCTGCCCATCGAGTTCAAGCCGTTCAACTCCGCCGCAAAGAAAACCGTCACGCCCGAAGGCCTCGTCATCATCGACCTCGCTCCGCTCAAGCCCGGCGCGATCACACTCCAGACCGGCATGAGCGGTGTCGTGAACTTCAGCGGCTATCTGCTCGACGGCACCCTTGTCGGCACCACCCGCCAGGAAGGCGGCAAGCCCCAGGCCTTCACGCTCCCCGGTCGCATGATCAAAGGCTGGAACGACGGCATGCCCGGCCTCACCGAAGGCGCCAAGCGCCGCCTCGTGGTTCCCCCCGCCCTCGGCTTCGGCGTGCGCGGCAGTTCTGACGGCCGCATCCCCCCTAACTCCTGGCTCGCGTTTGAGATTGAACTCGTTCACCTCGACCCGCCGCCCCCCGGCACTGAACCCGCGCCCGCCGCCGCCCCCGCCGCAGCTCCGCCGCCCGATACCACCAAGTAACCGCCCGATCGCTCAGCCACCCTCCTCGCATCATGTCGCAGACGCTCTATGACGTGCTGGGGGTAAAACCATCCGCCACCGCTGCGCAGATCAAGGCCGCCCACCGCGCCCTCGCGCGAAAGCTCCACCCTGACGTGAACGCCGCGACCGATGCGACTTCACGCTTCGCCGCCGTGCAGGCGGCCTACGAAACCCTGAGCGACACCGCCAAACGTCGCGACTACGACCGCGCCCTCGCCGCCGCCGATGCCCCCCCGCTGACACCCGAAGATCTCGATCCACACTACGACTTCTCCAGCATTGCCTCACCCCGCGCCGCCTCAGCCCGTCCCAAAAAAGGCAGCCGCGACGCCGCCGACCCCACCGGCTTTGACGAACTTTACGACGCCTTCTTCGCGCCCCGCCAGAAGCGGCCCTGACACCCCCACCCACACTCCCAACCACAACCACTCACGCCGGCACCACCTCAAGCAAATGTGCCGGGTTCGTCGTCCCGATCACTACGCTCGAAACTCCCGGCCGTGATGCCACCATCACCACCGCCTCACGCGCATCAAAGTGCCCGCCCCCAAGCGCCTTCTTCACCAGCACACCCCGCCGCTCCGTCTCGGCGGCCGCCGCAACCGCAATCCCCGTCGATTCACGCTGGTTGATCGTCACCATCACCACATCAGCCTCCATCTCAATCGCCAGCAACCCTCCCTCCGTCGTGCTGGTTGACGCACCGATCGCCCGCACCTTCCCGGCCGCTCGCAGTTCTGCCAAGGCCCCCATCGCCGCGCCCTCGCGCAGCACCGCCACTTCATCGGTCTTGCCCGAAAAGTGCAGCAGCACGCACTCAACCGCCTCCACCCTCAGCCGCACCAGCGACCGCTCCACACTCGCCGCCAGCGCCCGCGGCGAAAAGTCATACGTCGACTCCCCCGCCCCGCCATTGGCCGCCGCTTCAAACGCCTCACCCGCCTTCGTCACAATCAGCCACCCCCGTCCGTCCGTCCGGCGAACCCGCGAAAGCAGCATCCCCAGCCGCTCCTCGCTCACGCCATACGCCGGCGACGTATCAATCAAGTTCACGCCCGCATCGGCCGCCGTCTGAAGCAGCCCCAGCGCCTCCTCGTCTGTCGGCAATCGCCCCGCGCCCGCCGCGGCATACTTCAGCCCCGCCATGCGGCCGAGCTTCACCGTGCCCAGCCCGATGGTCGAACACTCAAGCCCCGTCGATCCAAGCATCCGGTAGTTCATGCCGTCCACTCCCGTTCGGGCTCGTCCCACGGTGCCACCGCCACCGCCGCAGACTCGGCGCTCGTGCTGCCCGCTTCAAGGCCGCGCTCCCCGCGCCCCGGCCCAACCGCCTCTACCACCCGCGCACTCACCAGTTCCGCCGCCCGCGGCGCAAACGCAAACTTGGTTGGCCAGATCACCGACACCTCGCCGCACGCCCGCAGCACCGGTTCATCCGGCCGCTTTCCGCCGTCGCTCAACCCCTCCGCCCGATCAATCCGCCCCGTTGACCATCTTGCCCGCCCCAAATCCACCCACGGCAAACACGCCGCCAGTTCCTTCTTCGCCGCCGCAATCTGCTCCGCCCCGCTCCGCGCATTGCCCTCTTCAGCAATCCCACCCCCCACCCACCACACCGCCGCACCATCAGCGCCGTTCGCCGTCGTTATCGTCAGCCGCGGCACCGTGCTCGCCCCCAGACAGTGCCCAAAGAGCGCCGGAAGATCTCCCCCTTCCCCGCCCTTGATCATCACCATGTGCAGCGGCCGCATCTGCATCGGCGCATCCGCCTCAGTCAGCCCCGCCCCGCGCACCAGCCCCGCATTGCCGCTCCCCGCCGCCAACACCATGTGCCGCGCCGCCATCACCACCGCAACACCATCGTGCCCAACCGCGTGCAATCCAACTTGGCCACCAGTCCGCTCAATCCGAATCGAGTCCCCCTTCACCCGCACCACCGGCCCGCACTGCCCGCGCAGCGCCGAGACCACGCTCGCCGTCGCCAGCACCGGCTCCCCCACGCGATACACGTCCACGCCTTTGGCCGCTCCCCCAAACACGCCGGGCCACCGCTCTCGCTCCACCTTCTCCACCGGCGTCCGAATCGCCCGGCTCGCCGCCGCCGCCGCAATCCGCGATACCAGCCCCGGCGTGCTCCACAACCACTGATGCTCGCTCAGCGTGACCACGCTCGAAAGGTCCACCTCTCCCCGCCCCGCCATGCACTCGCGCCAAATCTCCGGCATGAGCGCTATCGCCCGCGAGGCCCCCGACGCCTCACCCGTGAGTGCATACTTCAGCCCGCCGTGAATAATCCCCTGCGACCAGATCGTCTGCCCGCTCCCCAGTGCCCGGCTCTCGACGATCACCGTCGAATACCCCAGCCTCCGCAGCCGCGCACTCGTCCACAGCCCGGCGATGCCGCCGCCGATGATCATCACATCAAACTGTTGCCAACCGCCAGTCACGCTCAATTGTGGCCCCCGCCGCGTCAAAGGCCAGAGCTTTTCCCGCTTACCCCGCCTGCTTCCGCCACAACCCCCTATCCCCAGTGTCCGCACTTGACATGCCGCCGACAATCCCTATCAATCAACCATGGCGACGGGCGCATCACGGCGAATCATCCTTCCAGTCATTCTCTGCCTCCTCACGATGCTCGGCGGGCTCGCCGTCACCGGCATCTTCGGCTACTGGCTCGTGCAGGGCGAGCACTCCCTCTCCTACAGCCAGACCGCCGGCAAGGTCGTTGCGCTCTCTCTCAAGGCCAACAAGTCCAAGGGCGGCCGCATCAACTCCTACACGCCCAAGATCAGATATTCCTATGTCTACAACGGCGCGACCTACTCCTCCGACGTCATCTCCTGGGGCTTCGATCGCGTAGAGAAAAACGAGCAGGCCGCGTTCGAACAACTCTTCGCCCAAGGCCACGCCATCACCGTCTTCGTCGATCCCAGCGACCCGACCAACGCCGTCCTCGAACCCGGCACCGCCGCCATGCCCGCCGTCATCGCCCTTGGCGGCACGCTTGCGTTCGGACTCTCCGGAGCCTACTTGGTCAACGCCCTCCTCGGCTTCTTCGGCAAGCCCTTCGGTGCCAAAGATATCTGGGGCGTCATCATCTTCTCCTACGACACCTTCACCCACGTCCGCGGCCCGATCGGCACCATCTATTCCCGCCCGCGCGCCATCTACATCACCATCAGCATCGCCCTCACCGGCGGTCTCGCAGCCCTCGTCATGACTGTGCCCGAGGCTCAGCGCTGGTGGCTCCTGCTCATCAACGCCACGCTCATCGATTCCGCCGGCGTCGCCGTCGTGGTCCTCTCCGCCAAGGCCCGCAGTTCCGGTCGCTTCGACCTCATCTTCGACGCCTCCCGCCGCACCGTCTCCATCCCCGAAAACGCCAAACCCGCCGAAGCCCGTAGTCAGATGATCGAAACCGCCAATATCCGCGAGTTCACTATGAAGGCCGTTGAAGCCAAAGGTAAGAACGGCGTCAGCACCAACGTTTTCTCCGCCGAATACTCCGCCCAGGTCAACGCCGCGCTCGATGGCGGCATCCGCGTCCTCTCCGTCTCCGGTGTGCACTCCGTCGCGCCCTGTGCCGAGATCCTCGACGAACTCAACGCCGCCCTCGTCGCCACCACCGAAGGCGTCACGCCCCCCGTTCCAACATTTTGAGCCCATCCACGTTCGACGCCAGCCCCGGGCCACCCATCCTTTTCGTACGTCTCCCGTCAGCCTACCGCACAGTGCCCTATCGTTGCCCATGCTGGCACGGGTTCAGTCTTATCTCCTTCACGGTATCGACGCTCTCGCCTGCGAAGTCGAGGTCTATACCGAACTGGTAAACCCCGAATCCGGACGCGACACCGTCGTTGGCCTTCCCGATGCCGCCGTCAAAGAATCCATGCAGCGCGTCCACGCCGCGCTCAAAAACTCCGGCTACGGCACCGTTGATAATCGCAACACCATCAACCTCGCCCCCGCCGACATTCGCAAGGAAGGCCCCCTTTACGACCTCCCCATCGCCACCGCGCTCCTCATGTGCGCCGGTGTCATCCGTGGCCATGCCTCACCACCGCCCCGCACCAGCAAACAAAAACGCCCCGACTTCGCCGCGCTGCTCGAAGCCTCCAAAGCCGCCGCCGCGCCCGCCGATGCCGACGGCGGCCTCGAAGTCCCCGACTTTGACTCCCGCGCCGGCGGCACCACCGCCGAAGCAGTCGAGCCCATCAACCCCGCCGAGTATCTCATCGCCGGCGAACTCGCCCTCGACGGCCGCGTCCGCCCCGTCCGTGGCGTCATCGCCATGGCCGCCCTCGCCAAATCACTCGGCCTCCGTGGCGTCATCGTCCCTCAGGCCAACGCGCCCGAAGCCGCCGTCGTCCCCGGTGTCGAAGCCATCGGCATTGGCACCCTCACCGAACTCGTCGGCCTCCTCAACGGCCAACTCGAAGCCGTCCCCCACCCACCGCTCGACGTCCTCGGCATGCTCCACAGCGCCGCCGCTGAGGTCGACTTCGCCGATGTGAAGGGTCAAGAAGGCGTCAAGCGCGCCATCATGCTCGCCGCCGCGGGCTCGCACAACCTCCTCATGCTCGGCCCCGCTGGCACCGGCAAAACCATGATGGCCAAGGCCCTCCCCGGCGTCCTGCCCCCGCTCACGCCCGACGAAGCCATCGAAATCACCCGCATCTATTCCGCCGCCGGCGAGCTTCCCGCCGGCCGCGGCCTCGTCACCGTTCGGCCCGTCCGCTCGCCGCATCACACCGCCTCATCGGCCGCCATCATCGGCGGCGGCCAGGTGCCGCGCCCCGGCGAAGTCTCACTCGCCCACCGCGGCGTGCTCTTTCTCGATGAACTCGCCGAGTTCCCCCGTCAAGTTCTCGAGACACTCCGCCAACCCCTCGAAGACCACGTTGTCACCATCGCCCGCTCGCACTCGGCCGTGCGCTTCCCCGCCAGCGTCATGCTCGTCGCCGCCATGAACCCCACGCCCAAGGGCGATGTGCCCAAAGACCAAGTCGGCCATCAGGCCATGGAACGCTACCTCTCCAAACTCTCCGGCCCGCTCATTGATCGCATCGATATCCACGTCGAAGCCCCCGCCGTCCCTTGGAAACAACTCAGCGCACCCCGCGATAGCGGCCCCCGTGGCACTGGCACCGCCGAAATGCGCGAAAAAGTTCTCGCCGCACGCGAGCGCCAGATCAAGCGTCAAGGTGCCGCACTTCCCAACTCACGCCTCTCGGGCCGCAAACTCGACACCCTCGCCGCCCTCAGCGAGCCCTGCAAAGCCCTGCTCGGCCAGGCCATGAGCGAACTCGGCCTCTCGGCCCGCGCCTACGACAAAATCCGCCGCATCGCCCGCACCATCGCCGATCTTGAAGGCCATGAAAACGTCGCCGACCACCATGTGACCGAGGCCGTGTCGTATCGCCTCCTCGATCGCAAAACCTGAATCATCGCGCCACCATCCAGCCCGATGCACCCGCCTTCGCCCCCAGCCGCCATAAACTCCTTCCCGTGCCCGGGTAGCTCAGTTGGATAGAGCAGCGCTTTCCTAAAGCGCAGGTCGGTGGTTCGAGCCCACTCCCGGGCGTTTGGCGCTAAGCCCATCGCTTCTGCCGGAGTCTTCCTGATGTTCAACCGCTCAGCCCCGTCCGCCTCGCGCTGGGTCTTCGCCTCCGCGCTCATCCTCGCCCTCTCAGCGACACCGCGCCTCGCGGCCGCCCAAGCCACCACCAACCCCGCCGCCACCAAACCCGCTCAGCAGGTCGCCCCCAAACCTCTCGCCAAACCCGCCATTGCCCCCACCGGCTGGTGGAACGATGCCATCTTCTACGAAGTCTTCGTCCGCTCCTTCTCCGACTCGCGCCAAGGCCCCCTCGCCGGCGACGGCATCGGCGATCTCCAGGGCCTCATCGAAAAGCTCGACTACCTCAACGACGGTAACCCCGCCACCACCACCGATCTCGGCATCACCGCCCTCTGGCTCATGCCCGTCTTCGAGTCCCCTTCCTACCACGGCTACGACACCACCGACTACCTCAAGATCGAGCCCGACTACGGCACCAACGCCGACTTTGCTCGCCTCATGACCGAGGCCCACCGCCGCGGCATCAAAGTCATCGTCGATCTCGTGCTCAATCACCATTCAGACAAGCACCCCTGGTTCATCGAAGCCCAGAACCCCGCCTCGCCGCGCCATGATTGGTATCTCTGGAAAGACGCCAAACCCGACTACAAAGGCCCGTGGAACCAGGAAATCTGGCACCGCCCCCGTTCCACAGACAACGGCGCGCAAGGTTTCTACTACGGCCTCTTCAATCGCGACATGCCCGATCTCAACTACCACAACCCCGCCGTCACGGCCGAGATGCTCAAAGTCTGCCGGTTCTGGCTGCAAGACATGAAGGCCGACGGATTCCGCCTCGACGCCATCCGCCACCTCATCGAAGACGGCCCCCAGCAAGACAACACCCCCGCCACCCACGCCTGGCTCACCGCCTTTCAAAAAGACCTCAAGGCCATCAACCCGCAGGTCTTCACCGTCGGTGAGGTCTGGGCCCCCAGCGAGCAAACCAGCCAATACGTCAACCAGGAACTCGATACCGTCTTCGAGTTCGATCTCGCCACCGCCATCATCGATTCAGTCAACCGCAAGCACGATGAACGCCTTCGCACCGTCCTCACCGCCGTCCTCGATCTCTACCCGCAGAACCAGTACTGCACCTTTCTCACCAACCACGACCAGCCCCGCGTCATGACCATGTTCGAGAAAGCCGTCCGCGACGAACTCCGCGCCACCTCCAAACGCCCACCCGAGCCTGAAGTTGTGACCCAGGAAGCCACCCAGCGCGCCACGCTCGCCGCCTGCCTCCTCATGACCCTCCCCGGCGTTCCCTTCCTCTACTACGGCGAAGAACTCGGCATGACCGGCGACAAGCCCGACCCGCTCATCCGCACCCCCATGCAGTGGACCAGCGACCCCGGCGCCGGCTTTTCCACCGCCGCGCCATGGTCCAGGCTCAGCCCCAGCGCGCCCGCCATCAGCGTCCAAACCCAGACCGCCAGCGCCTCCTCCCTTCTCTCAACCTACCGCCAGCTCATTGCCCTCCGAAACAACACCCCGGCATTGCTCAAGGGAACCACCACCCTCCTCCCAGCCACCCATCCCGGCATCTTCGCCTTCACCCGCGCCTTCACCAGCGACAACAAGCCCGAGCGCTTCATCGTCGTCGCCAATCTCGCACAGCAGCAACAAACCCTCACCGCCGACGAGCTCGCCACCCTCGGCCTCGATTCCAAGTCGCCACCACCGCTCATCCTTTGCAGCAACGGCACGCACGCCTTCTCTGCCCCCACACCCCCCACACCCACTATCCCCGCCGCCGCTCCGCTTGTGCTTCCAGCCCAATCCATCCTCCTCTTCCGCATCACCCCCCGCGGCCCCCAACTCCCGCCCCCGTTCGAGCGCCAGGAATAACCCGCCGAAAATCGCTCGCGCCGCGCCCGCCACTTCACAAACCCCCGCTTTCCTCCCGCGTACCATTGCGGCCTTGCCGGCTTAGCTCAGTTGGTAGAGCAGCGCTTTTGTAAAGCGCAGGTCACCGGTTCGAGTCCGGTCGCCGGCTTTCGTTCGTCCACAAATAGTGACGGTTCCGCGCCTTCGAGGCCGTCGTGAAGACCGCCGCGAAGACCAACCGATCGCCGTATCCAAGGAGCGTTTATGCGTCTGAGCTCTTCGCGTCTTCCCGCCCTCACCTTCTCGCTCACTATCGCCTCGCTCACACTGGCCTCACTCTGCCCCGGTGCCGCCTTCGCTCAGTCCTCATCAAGCGCCAAATCGTTCCCCGACGAGTGGTACTACCTCAACAACGGTAAACGCTACGACACGCTCAGCGCGCTCGAAGGCAAACCCGCCGCGGCACTCTCAATCGCCTCCTGGATCGGTACCGAAACCACCATCGCTGGCAGCAAGGGCAAAGTCATCGTCGTCGATTTCTGGGCCACCTGGTGCGGCCCCTGCATGGCCGCCATTCCCCACAACGTCGAAATGGTCAAGAAGTACGGCGACCAGGGCCTCGTCTTCATCGGCGTGCACGATTCAAACGCCGGCTGGGACAAGGCCGACTCCGTCGTCAAAGACAAGGGCATCAACTACCCCGTCGGCGTCGATAAGTCCGGCGGGGCATCGACCAAAGACTACGGCCTGCAGTTCTGGCCCACCTACATCGCCATCGACCGCAGCGGCATCGTCCGCGCCGCCGGCCTCACGCCCGACAAGGTCGAGAACGTCGTGAAGGTCCTCCTCGCCGAGCAAGGCGGCGCCTCCGCTGCCGCCTCGTCCGGCTCTGCTGAGTTCGGCCCCGAGTTCTACCTCGGCAGCGCGTCCCGCCCCAAGGGCCTGCGCGACATGGAAGGCAAACCAGCCCCCGCCCTGAGCGCCCTCGCGTGGAACGGTGCCGAGCCCGCCGGTGGCAAATCCCTCGCCGGCCGCGTCACCGTGCTCTCCTTCATCTCCCCCTCGCTCACCGTCTCCCTCAAAGAACTCGACAAACTCGCGCCTGTTGAAAAAGAGTTCGCAACCCAGGGCGTCTCGTTCGTCGGCGTTTGCGATAACCGCGCAGCCGACGCATGGACCAAACTCGAGGCCTACACCAAGTCCAAAAAAATCGCCTTCCCGATCATGCAGGACACCGTCGAAACCAGGCCCGCAGCGGGCGGGGGGGGACAGGCCGCCGCCACCGCCCCGCCCGTTCCCACCAGCGTCACCGCCACTGCCTATGGCGTTGACTTCTACCCCGCCATCATCGTCATCGACCGCGCCGGCAAAGTCCGCGCCGCCGGCGTCCGCGCCGACAAACTCAAGCCCGTGCTCGAAAAACTCCTCAGCGAGTCCGCCAGCGAAAAGCCCGCCGGTTCGTGAAGCCCGCCGCTCAACACATCACCCGATCCCCTGCGCGAACGCCCGCGCGAAAGGCCCCGACGTGACGACCGCTTCTTCCAACCGTGTTGGACCCGCCACCGCAGCCGCCGAACCCCGCCGCAAGCCCGCCTGGACCCCCGGCAAGTGCGCCTTCGCTGACATCGTCCGCACCCAGGTCGCGCAGACCGTCGTCGGCCAGGAAGTCGTCGTCGAGCGCGTCCTCATCGCCCTCCTCACCGGCGGCCACCTCCTCCTCGAAGGCGTGCCCGGCATCGCCAAAACCCTCCTCGTTCAGGCCGTCGCCAAAGCCATCGACCTCCAGTTCCACCGCGTCCAGTTCACCATCGACCTTCTCCCCTCAGACATCGTCGGTGCAGAAATCCTCGAGCACCGCACCAGCGAGTTCCGCGTCCACAAGGGCCCCATCTTCACCAACCTGCTCCTCGCCGACGAAATCAACCGCGCTTCCCCCAAGGTCCAGTCCGCCCTCCTCGAAGCCATGCAGGAGCGGCGCGTCTCGATCGGCGACACCACCCACGACCTCCCCGCCCCCTTCCTCGTCATCGCCACCCAGAACCCCATCGAGCAGGCCGGCACCTTCGAACTTCCCGAAGCCCAGCTCGACCGCTTCATGCTCCGTCACCGCCTCACCTACCCCTCGCCCTCCGAGGAGGCTGAAGTTGTCACCCGCTCACTCAAACTCCGCCTCAAGCGCCAGGGCGACGGCGCCATCCCCATGTCCGCCTTCGACGCCATCGACGGCAGCCAGCGCATGAGCGTCAAGCAACTCACCGAGGCCATGGCCGCCGTGCAAAGCGTCCACGTCAGCGACGTCTTCGTGCGCGACTGCGTCGAACTCGTTAACCTCACCCGCAAGCACGAACACCTTGAGCTCGGCTGCAGCCCCCGCGCCGCCCTCGCGCTCGTCCACGCCTCCCGCGCCCGCGCCCACATCCACGGCCGCGAATACGTCATCCCCGAAGACCTCTTCGCTCTCGCCGAAGACGTCATCCTCCACCGCGTCCGCCTCACCTACGAGGCCCTCGCCGAAGGCCGCAAAGCCACCGATGTCCTCGCCTCAATCCTTCAGTCGCTCACCTGATCGTTGACCCGCGCAAAACGAGCCCTCCTCCCTCCCCGTGGCGACCACCGCAAAGAAACCCGGCCTGAACAAAAAGCCCGACGAACTCGCCCGCGGCGATTTCGAACTCGTCGTGCGCCGACTCGCCGAAGAACTCGCCTTCGGCGCCGACAACTCCCTCTTCATCGGCGGCGGTCTCGAATACTCCGGCTCGCGCCCCTACGAACCCGGCGATTCGATCCGCATGCTCAACTGGCGCCTCACCGCCCGCACCGGCAAGCCCTTCGTCAAGCAATATGAAGCCCTCAAACGCACCTGCATCTACGTCGTTGTAGACACGTCCGGATCCATGTCCGTCTCGTCAACCCCGCTCAGCAAGCATGATCTCGCCGTCTGGATCGCTTCGGCCGTCGGCATGATCGGCCAGCGCCGCATGAGCCCCGTTGCCATCGTCGGTGGCGGCGACCGCGAAACCCGCGTCGAGCCCAGCCTCGCCCGCAACGACCTCTGGCGCGTAATCGAACCTCTCCGCGCCGGCCAGCTCGGCGAGCCCACCCGCCTCGGTGAACGCCTCCGCGCCCTCGTCGCCCGCCTCGAGCTCGCCAGCGTCGTCGTCGTCATCAGCGATATGCACGACCCCGCCGCCCTCCCCGCCCTTCGCCGCGCCGCCCAGGCCCATGACTGCATCGCCATCCACCTGCAAGACCCCGCCGAAGAAGGCAACCTCCGCGCCGGCTTCATCCGCGCCCGCGAGGCCGAAACCGGTGCCCACACCCTCATCCATTCCGCCACCCGCTGGACCGCCGCCGACACGCTCCGCTCCGAACTCATCCGCGCCGGCGTCGATTATCTCCGCCTCCGCACCGACCGCCCCTTCGTCCCACCCCTCCGCCACTTCCTCTCCAGCCGTGGCGGCCTCGCCCGAGGTCGCGGATGAACCCCCTCCTCCTCTCCATCCCCGCCCTCGTCTGCTCGCTCCCCGCCCAGCCCACCACCGCCGTCCGCGGCCTCGCCGCCCACCTCGAAGTCGACTACGCCCCCCGCCTCCGCGCCCGCGCTGATCAAACACCCAACTCCCCCATCCTCGTTCGTGTCTCGCCAACTAACGCCGCCAATCGCCAGCGCATCGAGTTCATCGGCGCCGTCGCCGGCACCTTCGACCTTCGCACCCACCTCGAACGCGAAGATGGCCAGCCCATCACTGACCTCTCTCCCCTCCCAGTCACCATCGTCTCGCGCCTCCCCGCCGATCACGGCGTCGATCTCTACGCCACCACCGGTTCGTGGATGAACTGGCGCGAAAACTACCGCGAGATCATGTGGGCCGCTGTCGCCCTCTGGGTCGCCGTCCCCGTCGCCGTTCTCCTCATTCGTGCCGCCCGCCGCCCCCGGCCCGCGCCCGCCCTTCCGCCACCACCTCCTCTACCAACAGTCGCCCACCAACTCCGCGCCCTCCTCGACATCGCCCGCGCCCGCTCGCTCACTGTCCAGGAATCCGGACAACTCGAACTCCTCCTCTTCCGCTTCCTCGATGGCGACAAATCGACCTCAAGCCCCCCCTCCACAGCCAATATCGCCGCCACCCTCCGCGACCTCCGCGCTGGCCACACCTCCGGCCCCCTCGTCCTCGCCATCGAGCGCTGGCTCCACGCCGAAGACGGCGGCGAAGACGCCCGCGCCAGCGCCGCCTTGGCCCTCGACCAACTCCGCCGCGGCCGCCTTCAACCTACTCACCCTGCGGAGGCCGCCCTATGACGTTCCTCTACCCCTGGGTGCTCCTCCTCATCGCGATCCCCGTGCTCCTCTTCTGGGCCGTCCTCGGCCGCTCGGCCGGCGCCGTGCTCCCCTTTGACCACCACGTCACCGCCTCGCGATCGCAGCGCTGGCTCCGCCTCGCCCTCGGCTGTTTCGAAGTCGTGCCCCTCCTCCTCCTCGCCGTCGCCATCGTCATGATGGCCGGCCCGCAGATGCTCAAGAAACCTCGCGCCGAGCGACTCCTCACCAACATCCAAATTGCGCTCGATGTCTCCGGCAGCATGTCCGGCCCGCGCTACCGCATGGCCTCCAAGGCCATCACCGACTTCACCAACGCCCGCGAGGGCGACGCCGTCGGTCTCACCATGTTCGGCTCTCACCAAATCCGCTGGATCCCCCTCACCAAAGACCTCGCCGCCATCCGCAACGCCATGCCCTTCGCCGACCCCGAGCACCAGCCCATCCACATGAGCGGCACCTCCATCGCCGCCGCGCTCCGCTTTTGCAAGGCCAACATGGAAGCCGAGGCCCTCGAAGGCGACCGCCTCATCCTTATGGTCTCCGACGGTGCCAGTTCCGACCTCGACGGCGGCGAAAACGAAAAAGTCGCCGAGGAACTCAAATCCGCCGGCATCACGCTCTACCACATCCATGTCGCCGAAGAAGGCATCCCCTCCGAAGTCGTCGACATGGCCACCGCCACCGGCGGCGGTGCCTTTGCCGCCACCGATGCCGACAGCATCAAACAGGTCTTCCGCCACATCGACAAAATGAAGCCCGCCAAGTTCACCACCACCGGCACGATCCCCATGGATCACTTCCAGCCCTTCGCCATCGCCGCCCTCGCCCTCGCCGGCCTGCACGCCCTCGGCCTCCTCGGCGCGAGGTACACCCCATGGTGACCAGCCCCATCCTTCCCTGGCTCATCGCGCTCCTTGCCGCCGCCATCGTCGCCTGTGGCGAATGGCTCCACCACCGCCGCACCGCGCGAATCGCCCGCCTCGCCTTCGGCCCCGGTGCCCAACCCTCGCGCTGGGCCGCCGCCGCCCCCGCCATCCGCGTCATCGCCATCGCCGCCGCCGCCTGGGGCGCAGCCGTGCTCATCACCTTCGATCCCGTCGGCACCGACCAGACCCCCGCGCCCCGCGCGTCCAAACAACTCCTCATTGCCCTCGACGTTTCCCCCAGCATGCTCATCAAAGATGCCGGCCCCGACACCGAGAAAGTCTCCCGCAGCCAGTGGGCCGGCAAGGTCGTCCAAGGCGTCCTCGACCGCCTCGACATGAAGCAAACCCGTATCACGCTCGTCGCCTTCTACACCAAGTCGATGACCGTCCTGCAAGACACCACCGACAAAAACGTCATCGCCAACATGTTCGACGGCCTCCAGCTCCACGTCGCCTTCGACCCCGGCTCCACCGACCTCGCCTCCGGCGTCAACTCCGCCCTGCAGATCGCCCGCCCCTGGGCCCGCCGCTCCACCACCCTCATCGTGATCAGCGATGGCGATGCCAAATCCGAACTCGGCCAGGTCACCCTCCCACCCGCCATCGCCGACACCATCGTCATCGGTGTCGGCGACCCCAGCAAGGCCACCATCGTCTCCGGCCACAGTTCCAAGCAGGAATCGCTCTCACTCAAAACCCTCGCCGCCCGCCTTAGCGGTCGATACCACGAAGGCAACCGACTTCACCTCCCCAGCGAAGTCCTCGCCAAACTCGCCATGATCACCCCCAGCGTCGGCGGCGATATCGGCATCCGTGATGCCGCCCTCATCGCCCTCGGCATCGGCTGCTCACTCACCGCCCTCATCGGCCCCGCCCTCATGCTCTTGGGTCTCACCCGCTCCCACGCCCGCCAGCGCCGCTCGTTCATTCCTCCCTCGTCCCTCACCCCCGCCAAAGCCTGAGGCGCCATCCCATGATCCTCAAAAACATTGCATGGTCAGCATGGGCCCTCATCCCCGTAGCCGCGCTCGCCTACCACTTCGGCCCCGGCCAGCGCTCCTACCTCGAAGACCGCGCCGGCGACCTCCTCTCCCAGGCCCGCACCCTCGACAACCAGGCCGAAGCCGCTCAAGACTCCGCCTACCAAGCCCACCTCGCCGCCCTCGCAGCACGCAAATCCAGCCTCGATCTTCCCTCCCCTGAATCAACCGCCGCCGCCAAAGCCGCCGCCGATGCCGAAGACACCGCCTACACCAGCGCCGCCACCGCCTGGGCTGCCGCCGCCGACAAACTCCGCGAAGCTCAGGAGATGCTCACCACCGCCGGCTCCGAAAAAGCCCAAACCGTCCGCGTCGCCCGCAACCGTGCCCTCGTCCGCGCCGGCAACATCGCCGAGGGCGTCGGCGATCTTGAACTCATGCTCGACACGCTGACCGATGCCGGCCAAGGCACCACGCCCCTCGCCGATCAAGCCCGCGAAGAGGCCGCCACCGGCTACTACTACGGTGCCCGCCTCCTCCGCGCCAGCGGCAAGCCCACCAGCGAATGGCGCGAAGTCTCCGGCTGGTCACGCCAAAACTTCCGCTACCTCGCCGAAAAATCCGGCGACTCCGCCAACCCCGATCCCCAGTCCGCCGAGCGGCAAAAAAACCTCGAGCTCGTCCTCAACCTCGAACAAACCGCCTCCGAAGACCTGCAGGCCAAACCTCTCCCCAAATACAGCCCCCGGGGCGGAGCCGACGGCCTTCGCGACGGCAAGAACCCCGGAAAAACTAAGCGCCCCCCGCGCCGCAAGTCCGATGCCCGCGGCGCCGGCGGCACCGGCGAAATCGAAGGCGGCTGGTAATGAACACGCGCGACTCCCAGACAGCAACCAAGGACCAACTCATGTCATCCACTCAAAACACCCTTCACGCCGCCCGCGCTCTCATGGCCGCCTCCGGCTGCCGCCTCGCGATTGCCACATGCTGCGCGCTCATCACCACAATCGCCGCCGCGCAATCAATCGCGCCCGCCGTCCTCATCCGCCCGGCCAAAGCCATTCCCGCCACCCCCCTCACCGCGCCCACCGAAGCGCCCCCTTCAGACCAACCCGACGCGCCCGCCGCCCAACCCGGTGACCCCGCCGCTCCACCCCCGCCCGGAGCCCCCTTCTCGCCTCAAGAACTCGCCGACCTCAAGGCCCAGTTCGAGGCCCTCACCAAAGACCGCCAAGACGAAATGAAGGCCTACTACAAAGACCTTGGCTTTGATCTCGACGCGCTCCTCGGCTACGCCAGCGCCGCCACCGCCGAAGCCACCCGCACCCGCGAAACCGTCGCCGCCCTCCGCGAAATGGACTTCGCCCGCACCCCCCAAAACGTCCTGAGCGCCCGCTCCAAACTCGGCTTCGGGCAAGTCCCCATGCCCAACATCGCCACCGCCAAAGGCCCCGACATCGCCCGCTGGCTGCACCTGCAAGTCATGGCCGGCGAGTGGGGCGTCCTCAACACCTTCCTCGCCGAACGCTCCAAACCCGAAGCCCAGCAGGTCTATTCCCAAATCCTCCAGTCCCTCAACCGCGGCAATGCCGGCCTCCTCCCCGAAGAAGTTCTCGCCTTCGCCGACGCCTGCCCCGAAGACCCCAAGCCCTGGCAGCTCACCGCCTTCGGCGGCATGCTCCGCGCCGCCGCCGAGAAAAACAGCCCAAGCCCCATGCTCGCCCAGATCAAAGCCGGCACCGCCCTCTTTGGCACCGGTGATGCCGACAAGCGCCGCCGCACCGTCGATCTCCTCGCCGGCGCCGGCCTCGTGCAGCAGGCGTACGAATATCTCCCCTCCCTTGCCGACGCCCGCGCCGCCAGCGACGGCGAACTCATCCTCGTCCACGGCCGCTACCGCGCCGATCTCGCCTCCAAACTCGGCCCCGGCCCCGAAGGCGACGCCCACCGCGCCGGTGCCTGGGACCTCTTCACCGAAGTCTCCCTCATAGACCGCGCCTCGCAAGCCTCTCGCCAAGACGCCATCAAGCAGGCCGTCGCCCTCATGAACCGCATGCCCCGCGCCCAGGTCACCCCCTGGCTCCGCTCCGTCTTCGCTAACGACACCCTCGGCCCCGCCGCCCTCCAGGCCATCGCCCTCAGCGCCGCCAACATCGGCGACGCCAAGCAAGACGAGGAACAACGCGCCCAGTCCGTCCTCTCCCTCAAAGAGGCCGTCGACACCCTCCTCGAGCGTAAAGACCTCGACCAGTCCGTCCTCCGCGTGCCCATGCGCATGCTTACCACCGCCCTCGTCACCGAGATGGAAACCGCCGTCGCCCAAAAGGGCAAACAGCGCACCGTCGCCCGCGAAGCCCAACTCCTCCTCCGCGCCATTCCCAGCAAAGAGTGGTTCCTCGCCCTTGAGCCCAGCCTCGCCGTTCGCGCCGGCAAAGCCTGCATCGGCATCGCCACCATCGCCGACGAAACCGACCTCGCCCTCACCCTCCTCGCCGACGCCGTCGCCCGCACCCCAGACCAGGCCGTCGCCATCGCCGACACCTTCCTCAAAACCTGGGAAGCCCGCCTCTCCCCCCGCAGCGATATCGACCCCGACATGATGATGTACTACTTCTGGCGCGAGGCCATCGCCCAGGCCCCCCTCACCCGCGGCCGCCAGCGCCGCAATCTCGAGCGCCTCGGCCGACTCATCGAAACTCTCCGCACCGCCGGCGTCGATGCCCGCACCCTCCCCGCCCTCGCTCCCGCCTTCAAATCCTGCCACGGCATTACCGAGGTCTACGACCCCGCCGACATCGAGCGCGTCTTCGGCCCTCTCCCGCAAATCCCCGCCTCCACCAGCGCCGCCCTCGCCTCCACCATGGCCGCCAGCCTCAACGGCGACTGGCGCAACCGCGCCACCCAGTCGCAGCAGGGCGTCAAACGCACCGATACCGAAATCGCCCAGCTCGTAGACAAGGGCTACGGCATCGCCCTCGACCTCATCGACAGCGCCCTCACCAGCCAGCCCGATTCCTGGCGCTTCGCCGTCATCAAAGCCGGCCTCGCCTACGACCGCATGCAGTTCCGCATCGCCCAGAAAAAAGGCGGCGACTCCGCCAAGCAGGCCGAGCTCAAGTCCCAGGCCTTCTCCGCCTTTGAGCAGGCCGCCGCCCGCTACGCCAAATCCATCGCCGCCGGTGAAGAGCGCGAAGATATCGGCGTCTACGAGCGCTGGTTCGGTGCCGCCATGGGCACCTCGCAGCTCAACTTCATCAGTGTTGACGATCTCCCCACCGAATCCGGCCCCTCCGAATCCAGCCCAGCCAGCAAAGAAGACCAGGTCGACCGCATCAAGCGCGCCATCGCTTCTCTCCCGCAAGACTCCGCCTTCCGCCACACCAGCGACTTCGCCCGCGTCATGGGCGCCGCCGTCTCCCGCGCTGAGCCCGAAGTCAAACCCCGCCTCGTCAAGCAGGCCCTCCGCGTCATTGGCGACCACCCCGCCGGCGCTTCCCTCCGCTCCCTCGAAGAGCTCTACCGCGACCTCGTCAAAGACGAAATCAAACTCCGTATGCTCATCGATGGCGACGACCGCGTCGGCACCGGCCGCCAGTTCGGCGTCCTCTTCTCCCTCCGCTTCACCAACTCCGTCGACCGCGAAACCGGCGGCTTCTCCAAGTACCTCCAGACCAACGCCTACGTCCGCGTCGGCCGCCAATACCAGGAAGTAAACTTCCGCGACAAACTCCAAAAGAACATCGAATCCTCCCTCGGCAAAGGCTTCACCGTCGAGTCCATCGGCTTCTTCGACGCCTTCATGCCTCCCCGCGGCGTCACCGAATCCGGCCAGGGCGGCTGGCTCGAAAAGCCCATGGCCTACGCCGTCGTCACCCGCAAAGACCCCGCCGCCGATCGCCTCCCGCAGGTCACCATGGACATGCAGTTCGAAGATCAAACCGGCCCCGTCACCCTCGTCCTGCCCAGCAACACGCCCCCCATCGCCGTCGGCACCGCCGCCGCCGCCGACACCACCGCCCTCCGCCCCGTCTCCGATCTCAAAGTCACCATGATCGTCGACCCCCGCGACGCCCGCGACGGCGAAAAAGACCGCACCGTCAAGCTCGAAGTCGTCTGCCGCGGCAAGGGCGCAGTCCCCGACCTCCGCGAAGTCCTCACCGGCCTTGAGTCCGCCATCGACGGCTACACCATCGAAGAAAAAGGCATCGAGCCCAAGCCCGCCGTCGTCCTCCAGGAAGGCGAGGCCTCCAACACCCGCTTCTTCTTCGGTCCCCCCAAGGCCCCCGAAGGCGGCTACCCAGAGCCCGACGAACACGGCGTCTACCGCCTCAGCGTCGAGCGAAGCTGGCTCATCACCTACACCCCCACCTCCGGTGCCTCGCGCGGCTCCGTCTTCACGCTCCCCACACTCAAAGACGGCGTGAAGGCCACCCTCGACGCCCGCTACTTCTCCGACCTCGACCTCGTCCCCGTTCAGGCCGGCCTCGTCCACATCGACGGCCGCAACCTCTACGCCACCGCCGCCTACATCGCCATCCCCCTCATCCTCCTCGGTGCCGGCGCCATCGCCTACCGCCGCATCCGCGCCGCCCGCAACACCGCCCCCGCCTCCTCCGGCTTCGCGATTCCCTCCCGCATCACCCCCCTCAACGCCGTCACCACCCTCCGCCGCCTCCACGACCTCCACGCCCAGTCCCTCGCCGCCCCCCGCCGCGCCGACCTCGAACGCGACATCGCCGCCCTCGAAGCCAAATACTTCGGCCCCGCACCTTCCACCAACCCCCCCCCCCCCCCCCCCCCCCCCACCCCCCCCCCCCCCCCCC
>Ga0105047_10001559_pt1 | contig 41135 bp, 32 predicted proteins | sample MAT04_FD_78384 | JGI IMG/M metagenome (GOLD analysis project Ga0105047, IMG submission 78384) | Freshwater microbial communities from Lake Fryxell liftoff mats and glacier meltwater in Antarctica - MAT-04 (megahit assembly) | ecosystem: Environmental > Aquatic > Freshwater > Ice > Liftoff...
AAAAAACCAGTCGGAAGAGCATCCCCGCGACGCGAGAACCCGCCTCACCCGAGCGCGGCGAGAGGGCGAGCGCGGCGTTCTGTGCCTCGAGCCTCACGTACTCCTCGTGGAGAAGATCGTGGACGCTGGCGTACGCTTGCTGCGCATCTGCGGGCGAGTCTTGACTCCGGTTCCGCGCCTCATCCCAGCGGTTGAAGATCGTCGCGACGTCCTCGTTGGCGTGCGCGACCATATAGGTGCCGTTGACGTGCTGGGCGAGCGTGCCGCTGCCGGGCTTTGCGGCGAGCTCGGCGAGGTGCGCGGCGACACCGCGCGTGCTGTGGAAGTAGGGCGCGCCCTCCACGATCCTGGCTCCGATGGGGAGCTGCATCCGGTCGTGCGTCTCGGCCGCGCGGGCGAAGCGCTCGCTCAGGACGCTGTTGATCTTCCGCAGACCCGCGACCGCGGACGTGCTCTGAGCGACCGCGGCGCGCAGCGGGAGGGTCTCGCGCGCGTGGTGCGCCTTTGCGACGAGGTCGCGGGCCGCGTCCAGGAGCTGAGGTGTGGGCGTCGTGTTGGCTGGGGGCGACTTCAGGGACCACGAGCCCTGTGGAAGGCCGCCGGCCTTGCCGCCCGCGGTGACGTGCGCGCTCCCGGCCGCCTGGCGATCCTTGGCGGCGTGGATGTTGTCCTCCGCGGGTCCGCGGTCAGCGCGAGCGGGCTTGGCGGAGCTCTCCACCTCGAGCGCGGGCGGCGCAGGTGCTGGAGCCTGGATCCGGGGGAGGTCGTTGCGGGGAGCGAGTGACATGCTCCACAGCGAAGCAACGAGGGTGCCAGGGCCGCGCGTTGCTCGAGGAACCGCGCAGCGACATGAAGTCGCCGATGATGTCCCGAGGGCGATCGACAGGCGACACCGTGTCGCCGCTCGTCCTGGACCCGCGGACCTTCACCGCTCGATGATCATCGCGTCGTCGCCGTCGCCGACCTGCTCTTCCGCCGTGGGGCGCACCGCTTCGGCCTCGGACGCGAGCCCGGCGAACAGATCGGTCGATGACTCGAGCCAGCGCACGACCTTGTCGCCCATCGTGGTCAGCCCGCGGACGAAGCGATAGTCGGCCTCGTCGATGATCGCCAGCGCGCCTTCGGGGAGCACGTCGACGCGCGCGCGCCAGGCCTCGAGGAGGGGCTCCTCGGTGAGGCTGCCGAGCACCACCAGCACGCGGCGGTTCTCGAGCTCGACGAGATCCAGCATCGTCTGCGGCGCGACGAGCACGATGCTGCGCACGCGCGGCTCGGTGCGGGCGAGCTGGACCGCGGTGAGCGCGCCCGAGCGATAGCCGGCGACGTCGATGCGCGCGGACGTGGTGCAGGCGATGAGGTGAGCGAGCGCGCCGCGGGCGTCGTCGATCGAGCGGGTGGGATCAGACGCGCCCTGGCTGGCCCCGAAGCCGCGGTGCTGGAAGCGGAGCGAAGCGCGACCGGCGCGCGCGGTGGCGAACGCGAGCTCGGCGACGGGAGGCGTGTCCATGCCGATCTCGCCGGCGATCGGCGGGCAGACCAGAAGGCCCGGCTTGTCCTCGCCGCGGTGGTAGAGGCCCTCGAGCCAGATGCCGTCGACCTCGATGAGCGCGGGCCGCTCCAGATACTCGCCTTTCTTGACCATGACTCTGGCTACCACGACTTCCCTTCAGCCTCCCTCTCCGATACGGCGGGGCGTGGCGTCGCGCGGATCGATCCTGACGGCACTGATGTGCGCGGCCGGGTGTGCCGGCGCCGCCGGGTGTGCCGGCGCGTCGGGTCGGCCCAGCACGAGCGATGCGCCGGCGGGACCGGATCGCACGGTGATCCCTGCTTTTTGCGAAGATCTCGAGGCATTTCGCGCCGTGGCTCAGCGCGCCATGCCCGACCCCGAGGTGCTGGACGCCCTGAGCCGCTGGCATCCACCTGCGCGCGTCCCGGAGGACGATCGCGAGATCATGTACGGCGTGGCGCGCCTCTACGTGAAGGAATGCGGGCTCGCCGAGACGGTGGCGCTGACGCGCGCGCTGGTCGCTTTTCCCACCGTGAGCAGCGAAGCGCCGGCGCCCGACAACCCCGCGTTCACCGAGATGGCCCAGTACCTCGAGGCCTACGCGCTCGATTCCAAGCTCGGATTCTCGGTGTATGGCGCGCACGACGTCTGGGAGGTCGCGCTCGGCGATGGCCCGCCGATGCTCGGCTTCGTGATGCACGCCGACGTGGTGCCGGTGCGCGAGATCGTCGCGAGCGCGACCGTGTCCTTCACCGACCCCGCGATCCACCCGTCCGATTGGGCCTCACCGCCGTTTCAAGCGCGCGTCGCCGACGATCGCCTCTACGGTCGCGGCACCGAGGACGACAAGGGCCCGATCGCGTCGGTGCTCGTCGTGATGCGCACGCTCTCGCGGATGGGGCTCGTGCCGCGCGGGCAGGTCACCGCGATCCTCGGCACCGGCGAGGAGACCAGCGACTGGGGCGGCATGAAGCGCTTCGTCGAGGCGAAGCGGCCACCGCTGCACGTGATCTCGGTGGACGCGACGTTCCCCGTGGTGATCGCCGAGGCGGGCTTCGTGGCCTGGACGCTCGGGATCAAGCGCAATCCGAGCGATCGGGTCGCATCGACCGTCGGCCCGAAGATCATCGACGCGCACGCCGGACAGTTTTTGACGCAGGTCCCCGGCGAGGCGACGATGGACATCATCCCCTCGGCCGGCCAGTCGCTCGATGCGCTCGCGGAGCGGCTCCAGCCGATGGTGGCGCGCGCCGTCCAGGCGCGCGGAAAGCCGTTCACGGCGCGGGTCACCCGAACGCGGCATCACGTGCGCGTGATCGCGAACGGGACCTCGGTGCACTCGTCGACCGCCGATCACGGCCACAACGCGCTGTGGATCCTCGCCGACGTCGCCGCCGAGCTCCGCCCTGCACCGAGCGCGGTGGGCAAGATGCTCGACCTGGTCGCGACGCGCCTGGCCGGCGAGCACGACGGCGCCCGTCTGGGCGTCGGCTACGCGCACCCGATGATGGGCCCGCTGATGGTGACGCCGACCTTGTTCCGCAGCGACGACGAGGCCGTGACGGTCTCGATCAACATGCGCCGCCCCGCCGGTCGGTCGCGCGAGGACTTCAACGCCTCGCTCGATCGCGCGCTCGCGACGATGAAGACCGAGATCGATACGCGCATCGAGGAGCTCGGCCCGCGCTACGTGGGCGACGCGGCGATCGCCGAGCTGGAGGGCCCGCTGGTCCCCACCTTGATGGACATCTGGACGCGCGGGACCGGCACGCCCGCCAAGCCGACCTCGATCCGCGGCGGCACGTACGCCCGCCTGTTCCCCGGCGCAGTGTCGTTTGGACCTGCTTTTCCCGGCCAACCGTACCGTGGGCACGCCCCGGACGAATATATCGAGCTCGACGCGCTGGCGAAGACCACCGAGCTCGTGTTCGAGGCTACTATCCGTCTGGCGGACGGCGCGAGGGCACCATAAGTGGAGCTGATAATCATGGTCTGTAGCGGCAACATCTGTCGCTCGCCGATGGCGCAGGTGATGGCCGAGAAGCTGCTCGCCGAGGCCAAGATCGAGGCGATGGTGATCTCCGCCGGCACGCTCGGCATCAACGGTCAGCCCGCCTCGGCGGCCGCGGTCCGCGCGATGGAGAGCTGGGGCGGTTCGCTCGATGGGCACCGCTCGCAAGGCATCTCGATGCAGCACCTCGGCGCCGCAGATCACGTGGTCGTGATGGCGCCGATGCACGAGCAGCTCCTCACGAAGAAGCACGCCCAGGTCGCCGACAGCATCGTCCGGCTGTGGGAGTACGCCACGCCGCCGGGACGTCTGACCGAGATCGCCGATCCGGTGGGCCTCGATGACGCGGCGTTCTTGCGCTGCCGTACGGATCTCGAGGAGTGTCTGCGCGCGTGGATCGCCACTCTCCCGCGTTAGTTTTCCTGCTGTCTGCGGCGGCATGCGGCGATCGGGCGCTGGTCGTGTCGCTCCCGGTGTGGGGCGACGCGATCGAGAGCTGGATCGTGGCACGGACGCGCGGTGACGTCGTCGAGGTGCACGCGACGGATCGCAGCGAGGCCGCGGTCGAGCTCGACGCTTCGGGCGAAAGTGATATCGAGCTCCGCGGCTACGAGCGACCGCTCGCCGAGCTGCGCCTGACGCGCGGCCTGGTGCCGCCGCCCGCGGAGGGCACGTTCCCGCGATCGCTGCCGATGGGCACGGTGCAGCTGGTGACACACGTCGATCAGGCCACCGTCGCGCCGTGGGTCGCTGGCGGTCTCCCGCAGGTCGCGGCGTTCCAGTTCGGCGTCGCGGATCCGTGCGCGAAGCTCACCGCAGTGGTCGGCTCGCTGCCGCACGCGCATCGCGTCGCATGGGGTGTCGCGCTCGACGGCGACTCGGTGCTGGTGGGCAGCAGCTACGACTTGGGCAACGACGTCGAGATCAACCGCATCCACCGCACGAGCGGCGTCGCGTCGCTGCGCATCCAGTCCAGCGCCAGCGAGCACCCGAAGCCGCACGGCATCTTCCAGGACGCGCGCGGCGGGCTGTGGCTGGGCGATCAGGACGGGGGCCTCTGGACGGGCACGGTGAGCAGCGACGCGCTGGTCCTGGAGCGCGTGGTGGGCCCGACGCCGCACGGCGAGAGCTGGGTGATCGCCGGCGACCCCGCCGACCCGCGCGCGAACCTGTTCACGGTCACCACGTCGGGCACGCTCGCGCGACTGGATCGCGATCGGTGGATCCCGCTCGACGCGCTCGCGATCTCCGACCCGGTCGATCCCAAGGTCGGCATCGCCTGGCTCGGCAAGAACGACGTCCTCTACGGCACGTCCGCGTGGCCCAAGGTCCGCCGCTGGCGCGCCTTGCTCGACGTGGAGGAGTTCTCCACGAACGACTCGGGCGCGGGGATCACAGGCATGTTCCAGCTCCCCGCGGATCGTGTGGTGGTCTCGATGGGCGGCGGGTTGATCTCGGTGTTCGACGGGAGCCGCTTCGTCCCGCTCGGGCTCTCGAAGATCACGACCGATATTCTCGCGTTTGCGCCGCTCGGCGATGGGTTCTTGTACGCCGGTACCTTCGGCTACGTCGCGGAGTGGAACGCGGATGTCGGGTACTGCGCAGCGCGCGATCCGATCGCGGCGGGATCGATCCGGGTGATGCTGCCGCTGGGGGACGCGCTGTTCGTGGCGGGGGATGCGCCGCGGGGGCCGGGGATGACGTCGTATTCGGTGGTGAGCGTGGACCAGCCGTAGCGGCCGATCCACCCCGACCTACTAACCGCGCATCGACTGGATGACGCTCTTCGCCGACTGGTCGTAGCGCTCCATGATCTTGCCCAGCGTGTCGAACAGGGTCGCGCGCTTGGTGATGATGCGCTCGAGCTTCTTGGTCTCGAGGTCGATGGACTTCTCGCCGTCCTGGCCCGACCCGCCCGAGGCGCCGCCGAGCTTGCTGCCGATGCCGCCGAGGAGCCCGCCGCCGCCCTTTCGGTTGCCCTGCTGGTTCTGCAGGTTGTTGAGGTACTCAGTCTGGCGCTTGATGTCGTCGTCCATCTTCGAGCAGATGAGCATCAGCGCGAGCATGATCTTGTCTTCCATCGTGAGCGACGGGTCGTTCATCACCGAGCTGACCTGCGCCGTGCCCGCGAGCTCGCGGCCCATGTTGCTGCCGTTGATCTTGCCGGGCTGAGCGAGCGGGTTCCACGACGCCGACGCGCCGCCGAACAGCGGGAAGCCTTGCACGCCGCCCTGGAACGAGTCGAAGCCGCCGCGGCCACCGCTGCCGAGGAGCTGGCCCGCGATGCCGGCCATGCCGCCGAGCGCGAGGCCGAGGAACGGGTTGCCGAACGCCGAGCCAGCGACACCGCCGAGGAGACCACCGCCGAGGCCACCGAGCGCGAGCCCGCCGAGCTGGCTCATGATGCCGCGATCCATCTGCTGGTAGAGGCCGCCCAGCGTGGGGTTGAACGCCGCGCCGGGGCCCGGGGTGTACGAGGACACCGGGTAGCGCTCGATCGTGAAGCGGCCGTCGTTCTTGCCGCCGAAGTCGACGATGCGACCGCCGACCGCCTGCTCGAAGGACTGGCGCGCGAACGGATCGTTACGCAGCACGCGCTCGAACTGGGCCGCCGCGCGGCGCTCCGGGTTCAGCAGGCGCGAGAGGAAGTTGTTCGGCTGGAACGGCGCGAGGTCGACCGACTGCCGCTGCGGCGGCGCGTAGCCTCCACCCGCGATCGGCGCGATCATCGGCTGCATCATCGCCGGCGGCGGCATCGACAGGAACGGCGGGATGAACGCGCTCTGCATCATCGCGGGCGAGCCCTGAGCGGCGCTGAAGGCGTTGAGCAGCGACGGCAGCGCGAACGGCGGGATCGCGGAGGCGGCGTTGAGGAGCGATGCCTGCGGGAACGCAAGCTGCGCAAAGAGGTTGGGGGTGAAGGGGTTGAGTGCTGCGTTGACCATGTCGAGGTCAAAAGCAGCCCGCGTGCCGGCACCTTTCGCCCGTCAGCTATGGCAAGTCGAAGCGTGTAACAGGAGACAGTGTAACTAGAAGGTCAGGCGATGCGAACCCGCCGGGATCTTCACGTGCCGACGTCCTGAAGTCACCGCAACCCCACGATCCGCAGCTTCGAGCGCGGTCGTCGACGACACCGTCGCGAGCGCCGTCCCATCGAGCAAGACCGGCGTCACATCGCTCGTCATCTGCTCGATCCACATCCCCGCGACGAACACGCTGCCCGGCGTGACGTTCAGAGACGCCGGCGCAGCTTCGAGCTTCGTCCCGTCGTACAAAATACGCGTCACCGCCTCCGCGCCCGGCGCGATGCGCACATGGAGCACGCCTGCCGTGGTCGCGAACGAGTCGATCGCCACCGGATCCGTCACCGCCGATAGTGTGTCGATCGACGGACGCAGCAGCGGCACCGGCGCACCCGCGCGCACGAACAGCGGCAGCGTGTCGAGCGGCGCAGCGACCGTCTCCGTGCGCGGGCCGGTGTGGCGAGCGCCCGAGAACCAGTCGACCCACTCGCCCGGCGGGAACACCACGCTCTTCTCGACCGCGCCGCGATCGAGGACCGGCGCGACCAGCAGATCGTCGCCGAGCAAGTACTGATCATCGGGGTGGAGCGCGAGCTCCGGGTACATCAGGCCGATCGGCCGCTGGATCGCCCGTCCCGTGCTCGCGAGCAGCTTGGCGTGCGTCCACAGATACGGGAACAAGCGCAGATGCAGCCGCGCGAAGCTGCGATAGAGATCGAGGCTGGCCTGATCGCGGCCGTTCTCCCCGTTGAACTCCCACGGCGGCTGGCTGGACGAGTCGCCGACCTGCATCACCGTCGAGAGCGCGGTCTGCTGGAACCAGCGGATGTACAGCTCGCGATCCGGCGGCGAGTGCCGATACCCACCGGTGTCCGCGCCGAAGAACGGAAAGCCGCTCGGCCCGAGGCCCATGCCCTGCACCACCGTCGCCGGCAGCCCGCCCGTGCCGATCACCGAATCGGTGTCGCCGCGCGGCGTGAACACCTCGCGGTGCCGCGTGAAGGTCGCGTCCATGTCGCCCGGCCAGATCACCGAGACGTGCTCCTGATCGCCCCAGCGCCCCGCGCGACACAACAGAAAGCCCGTCTCGCTCGGCAAAGTCTCGCCGTACACCTGGTGATAGAGCCGCGTGTAGCCGTAGTGCATGGTGCGATCGTCGCTGCCGTCGGCGAACTCCCAGACGTTCCGCGATCCGCTCAGCCCGACAATCACGTCCTCGGCATAGTCGAGCTTGAAGCCTTCGACCCCGAGATCGCGATACTTCTGCACCTGCGCCTGCCAGAAATCGAAGGCTTCGGGCTTCGTGAGATCGATCGGCTGTCCCCAGCGATTGAGCAACGTACCCACCACCGGCGGGAAATAGCCGCGCGAAGTGGCCTCCCCGAGCTGCGGCTCGGCGCCCGGCTCGAGATACGGCGTCGACCACAACCCGAGTCGCAGCCCCGCGCCATGAATCTTGGCGATCATCCCCACCGGGTCGGCAAACTTCGCGGGATCGAAATCGAAAGTATTCACCTTGGTCGCATAAGGACGATCGATCCAGATCGCCGTCGTCGCCAGATCGAGCCGCCGGATAGTCTCGACGTCGCTCTCCACCTCGGCCTGATCGCGGCTCTCGTCGCGCCAGATCCAGGGGCCCAGCGCCCACGGCGCCGGTAAGTTGGGCGCCGAGGTCTCGACATAGTAGGCGTGCGTGACATCGAGCGCGGTCGGCGCGCCGATCAGCACCATCTCCAGGCCATCGGTGGTGCTCGACTCCGCCGTCCCGTAGGTCACCACCACCTCGGTGGCAGTCTCGCGTGCGACGTCGAAGGTGCCCGCGCGGCGGCTCTTCACGAACAGGCCCCACGCGCGCGTGCCGATCAGCAGCGGCACTGGCACGTGGTTCTCGTCGTTGGCGCTCTCGACCATCAGATCCGCCTCCATCTGCATCGGTCGCAGCTGGCCGCGGTGGTTCACGTGATCGGGCCACTCGCCCAGGCCATAGAAGCCCTCGTCCGCACCGACCACCGGCACGACGCGCATCCAGGCGACGACGCCGTTGGCGTTGTCCGCCGGTTTCCAGCGCAGGCGGAAGCGATCATCGGCGGTGGCCTCGATCGTCATCGTCGCGGTGAAGCCGCCGCCGAACTCCATGCTCAGCGCCGCGGTGGTCCGGGTGGTGTCGCCGACGGTGATCGTCGTCGCGGGCCGCCACACCAGATCGGCCGGCGGATCCGGCGTGAACACCGCGTCCATGTGCTCGAGCCAGTACGGATCGTAGCTCGCCGTGCTGTCGAGCTGACGCAACGTGCCGAGCACGAACGCCGCGCGCGGGATGTTGAGCTTGGACGTGGTGCCTTCGAACAGCGTGATGCCGTCGGCGCTGACCGCGAGGTGGTGGGTGGCCGACTCGAGCTCGCTGGGCAGGACGATGGGCTTGTCGTCGCCGCACGCCGCGAGGAGCAGAACGAAGAGAGAGATCCGGCGCATCGCACGTCGATATGCGACGCGCTCAGATCTCGCAATAGGCCTCGGGAGCCTCGAGGACGAGGCTGGTTAGCCGCGCATCGACTGGATGACGTTCTTGGCCGACTGGTCGTAGCGCTCCATGATCTTGCCGAGCGTATCGAACAGCTGCGAACGCTTGGTGATCATGCGCTCGAGCTTCTTGGTCTCGAGGTCGATCGACTTCTCTCCGTCCTTCCCGCCCGCGCCGCCCGCCTTGCCGCCGGCCTTTCCACCACCGACGCCCCCTACGCCGCCGCCGCCGCCCTTCTTGCCAGTGCGATTGCCTTGCTGGTTCTGGAGCTGGTTGATGTACTCGGTCTGGCGCTTGATATCGTCGTCCATCTTCGAGCAGATGAGCATCAGCGCGAGCATGATCTTATCCTCCATCGTGAGCGACGGATCGCTCAGGACGGAGTGCACCTGGGCGCTGTGCGCGCCTTCGTAGCCGGCGTTGGTGCCCTGGATCTTGCCCGGCTGTGCGAGCGGGTTCCACGACGCCTGTCCGGTGCCGAACAGCGGCGCGCCCTGGACGCCCGAGCCGAAGCTGGCGAACTGTCCCGGCCCCTGCCCGGCGCCGAGCAGCTGGCTGGCCATCCCGGTGAAGCCGCCGAGCGCGAGGCTCGGGAACGGGTTGAAGCCGATCGACCCGAATCCGGGCATGCCTGCCTGCACGATGCCCTGGTTCATCTGCTGGTAGACGCTGCCGAGCTGCGATGCGAGCGGGCTGAGCCCGCCGCCGCCGAGCGCCTGCGCGTACGGGTTCGGGGTGAAGCGCTCGACGGTGAACTTGCCATCGGTCTTTGATCCGAAGTCGACGATGCGGCCACCGATCGCCTGCTCGAACGCCTGGCGCGCGAACGGGTCGTTCTTGAGCACCTTCTCCATCTTCGCGGCGTCACGACGCGCCGGGTCGAAGATGCGGGCGAAGAAGCTGTTGGAGTGGCCCGGCGCGAGGTCGACGCGCTGCTGCTGCGCGTATCCGCCACCGGCGATCGGCGACATGAACGGCATCATCTGGGTGGGCGAAGGCATCGCCATGAAGCCGGGGATCTGGGCGCCGGGGAACTGGGCGGGGCTGCCGGCCGACTGAAAGGCGTTTAGCAGCGTCGGCATGGCGAACATGGGGATCTGAGCGGCCGCGCTGAGCAGCTGCGCTTGCGGCATCGCGAGCTGCGCAAACAGCGGATTGAACGGGGTGGGGGCGAAGCCGATGTTGGTCATGACGAGGACCAAAAGCAGCCCGCATGCCAGGCTCGACCGCGCGCGATCACGGATTCGTGTGGGCCAGACGACTGTCAGCTGACGGTCAGATCGCCTAGCGTGCAAGCGTGCGCTGGCCCTCCTCCTCTGCGCGACGATCGGCTCTTTTGCAGCTCGATCCAGAGTATCCCTTGAAGTAGGGTGCCGCGCATATGGTCGTTTCACTCGCCAAAGGACAGAAGATCTCCCTGGAAAAAGAGGCCGGTACCACGCTCACCCGCGTGACGATGGGCCTCGGCTGGGACCCCATCAAGAAGAAGGGCCTCTTCGGCAGCAAGGAGGTCGAGGTCGATCTCGATGCCTCGTGCGTCCTCTTCGACGACGCCGGCAAGATGGTCGACACCGTCTGGTTCCGCCAGCTCGCCAGCAAGGACGGCAGCATCACGCACACGGGCGACAACCGCACCGGCGCGGGCGACGGCGACGACGAGCAGATCCTCGTCGACCTGCACAAGATCCCCGCGAGCGTGAAGACGCTGGTGTTCGTCGTGAACAGCTTCACCGGCCAGAACTTCACGCAGATCGACAACGCCACCTGCCGCATCCTCGACAGCAGCAACGGCAAGGAGATCGCGAAGTACAACCTGAGCTGCCAGGGCCCGCACACCGCCCAGGTGATGGCGAAGATCTACCGCCACAACAACGAGTGGAAGCTCGCCGCGCTGGGCGAGAACGCGTCGGGGCGGACGTTCCAGGACCTGATGCCGGCGATGACGCCGCACCTCTGAAGTCAGATCTTCTTCGCCTGCTCCGGGTTCAACATCGCGAGGTACGCGATCTTCCCCTCGAGCTGCGCCTGACGCTTCGGATCGGGCGCTTTTTCGAGCTGGTGCTTCATCGCGCGCATCTTGCGCCGCTCCGGGCGCGACAGCCCCATCACCTGGTTCACGGTCACGCCGGTGACCTGCATGCGCCGCGCGGGTCGTGAGGTGCGCGTCTTGTCGGCGTTGAGCGCGAAGCCTTCCTCGTCGACGATGCGGCGAATAGATCCGAGCAGCTTCGTGACCGGCGCCGCCTTGTCCTTGCTCGAGAACGTCATGTCGTCGGCGTAGCGCGTGTACGTGAAGCCGAGCTTCCTCGCGATGCCGTCCAGGCGGCGATCCATCTTCAGCACGATCGCGTTCGCGACCCCCGGGCTGGTCGGCGCGCCTTGCACCGTCACGCGCGGGCCCACCGGCACGTGATAGGTCTTGTCGCCGATCACCACCGGCTGTCGCTCGGCCTCGGTCATCAGCACCGCGAGGGCCGCCGCGACCGGGTAGCCGTAGCCGAGCGCGATCAAGAGCCCGCGCACGCGCCCGTAGGTGATGGTCGGGAAGAAGTCCTTCAGATCGACCTTGAGCATGATCTGCGCGCCGACGTGCGGCCGCGCGTTGGTCGCGACCGAGCGCCGCCGGACGAAGCCGTGCGCCGCGGAGTGGATCGGCAGCTTGTCCACCAGCTCGCGCAGCACCGTGCGCTGGATCTTCTTCAGCCGCTTCTTCGGCGCGCGGATGATCCGCTCGCCGCCGCTCCGCTTCGCGATCGCGAAGCTCACGTAGTGGTTGGCGCGCTCCATCGCCCGGTGGATCGCGAAGTGGCGCAGCATGTCCATCGAGATCCCGAGGCCCGCGGCGAGCTCACTCTCGGTGCGCCACATCGGCAGCCCGTAGCGCGCGAGCTGCGCCTCATCGGGCAGCAGATCGCGGATGTTGCGATCTTTCGTGCGCAGCGTGCCGGCGAAGAGGCGGTCGGCCTCCTTCGCGCTCATGATCTGCTTCTTGCGACGAAGCTTGGGATCCCACTCCACCTTCTTCGGCAGGAGGCGCCGATCGCGCAGCGCGCGCCGGCGGTGGTTCTTCTTCAGCGGCCCGCCGGAGAGATCGACGACCTCGCGCACCTGGTCCGGATCGGACGAGTCGCGATCGAGCTTCGACACGTCGCGCGTGATCGGCTTGGTGCCGAACACGCCTTTGATCCAGTCTAGGAAGCCCATAAAAGCGAGCGGCCCGATCGCGCCTCACCTCGAAGCTCTGGACTCATGGCTCCCTGCGTTTCGTACGTAGGGACCGTGGCGAAGTATGCGTGACAGGACACCTCTCCGGCGAAACACCGGAGAATCATCGGCTGAAGCTCGCCGATCGGGCCGCTCATTCGTCGTTATCCTCGACGTGCTCGGCGGGTGCAAGCGTGGAGGTCGGCAGATCGCGCCGCTGGCTCTCCGAAGCCGTCACCAGCGCGATGAGGTGCGCGCACGGCCCTTCGCTGAGGTGGTGCTCGACGAACAGCTTGCAGCCGCATTTTCCGAAGATCAGGCGACCGTCGCCGTTCAGCACCGCCTCGACCTGCGGCTGATCGCCCGCGCTCCCGAACACCTGCCAGTCGCGGTACACGATCTCGCGCATCACCGGACCGTCGGGCGTCTTGAGCCGCCGTGTCTTCTTCGTCTCGCGCGGGAGAGCCGAAGTCACCGTCACCGCCATGCCCTTCGACGCGATCAGCTGCGCATCGGGCGGGAAGACCGAGGGCAGATCGATCGGTTTGTCGAACAGCTCGCGATGCCGGTACTCCCGTCGCTCGAGATCGTAAAATGCGCGACCGGCGCGCACGAGATAGCTCATCGCCGCTGGATCGCCGTTGCCGTGATAGTTCGCAGCGAGCGACGCGGCCGCCGCTTCGGTCCCCGGAGGCGCCTCGTTCGAGCCCATCCCCGAGAGCAGGCTCAGCCCGCCGCTCGACGAGAACTTGTTCTCACTCCAGCCCGAGAGCCCGAGGAGAAAGCTCGCGCCACTCATTTCCACCCGGTAAAAATGCGGGAGCGCGCGGCCCTTGAGATAGATCTCGACCTGGTCCGCGTACGGCAGCACCGGCTCGAGCAGCTTCAAGCGCCGCCGTCCCCAGGTGCGGATCACGCGCTTCTCCGCGTAGGTATGATCGGCGCCGACCAGCGGCACCAGGTGCTCCCACGGCTCGAGGATGATCTTGGCGTCCTGTCCCGGATCCATCTCGAAGCGCACGGCGCGCGGCGCGACCTTCGCCTTCAGCACCTTCAGGAAGCGGATCGCCGCGAGCAGATCGACCGGCCGCACGTTCAGCCGCGTGCCCGGCATCGCCATCGCCGCCTGCAGCGAGAGGAAGCCGCGGATCCACGTCTCGGGGATCTCGACCTTCTTCTCGAACCGCCCGCCCGCGCCCTTGCTCGCGATCTCGAACCCGGCCGGCTCGATGCGCAGCCACGTGTCGCGCGACGAGCGCATCTCGGCCAGAGCGGCGCGCAGCCACGCGGTGAAGTCGACGTTGGTCGTGCCGCAGATGACCTCGCCTTCGGTCTCGAAGATCGCGCGGTCGAAGCGCACCATCCCGTAGGCGCTCTGATCCTGGCTGAACCCCTCGAAGAACACGAAGTCGGGGTGCACGGTGATGATCGGATCGAGGATCATCATGCGGAAGAGCTCCACGTCGATCCACTCGTCGTTCGACCAGACCACGTCGCCCAGCGCCTGAAGCGCGAAGCGAAAGCCGACGCGGTGCTCCTTCTTCACGCGCGCGTGGAAGCGCACGGGCCGGCGGCGGTCCGCGCTGAGGCCGAGCACCGCGCGATCGCGGGTGGACTCGAGCGCGCTCGGGGTCGCGTAGTCGACGAAGAACGGAGTCATCGGTACACCACCGCCGTCTCGCCGGCGCCGCGGGCCTGGGGCCACCGTGAGAGCAGCGCGCCGATCAGCCCGACCAGCGCTTCCTTCGGATAGCGGCGATCCGGCAGCGCCATCGCGTCCTTGGCCTTCTGGACGATGCGCTGCGCGATCTGTTGCGTCTGCGCGGCGTTCGCCAGCGCACGGAAGGCCTCGATGCGCGACTTGCGGTGGAGCGCGCGGAGCAGCGTCGGCTCGAGCAGATCGACGTTCTCGGCGGCCAGCGCCCGCGCGCGCGGATCATCGAGGCCGAGCGCGCGCAGGCCGAGGATCTGCACGTGGATCTCCGGCGCTTCGAGGAGATCGCGGATCACGATCGGATCTTCGAGGTACACGCTCACCGATCGCTCGAAGAGCAGCCGCGCCAGCCGATTGTCGCGGATCACCGCGTCGTAGCCGCGCAGCGCGAACGCCGGGATCTGGCCCAGCACGCGCGCCGCCTTCTGCGCGAGCTCGAGCGGCGTGCGCTTGTGGCCTTCGTAATAGGCCGCGAGGAGCTCGACCGTCTCTTTCACTTCGCTGGGCGCGCCGCCGACGATGCGCGTGACCAGGCGGCTGGCGAGATAGTCGAGCAGGTCCTCGTTCCCCGCGTCGACCAGCCGCGAGACCAGCTTGGGATACGCCAGCCACCAGCCCGCCACCAGGTGGGCGCGAAACTGCCGCGCCAGGACCTGCGGGAAGCGCTCGTGGAAGAGCAGCGCGGTCGCGTCGTCGAGCGGCCGGATCGACGCGATCCCGAAGCCCGGCGCGTTCCATTCCTGGCCCACGCCGGCGAGCACCGTGAGACGCTCGAGGAGCTCGTTCTCCGGGCGCTCGCGATCCTGGAGCTGCGCCTTCACCGCGCGCAGATACTCGTCCTGCGTGGCGACCGTGCGCAGGAGCGCGCCCCACAGCTCGAGCCAGTCCTCCTTCAGCGCGCGCTTCACGATCTTCTCGAACGGACCGCGATCGGCGCCGCCGTAGCTGCGCAGGCGGGCGACGTTGAGCATCACGTACGGGAGTGCTGCCTTACCACGCAGCTCGATCAGATCGAGCAATACAGGCGCAAACGCGGCCACCGATTCGGGGTGGCGCAGCGTCAGCGCCGCGGTCAGCTGCTCGTCACCGACGCTCTTGTCCTTCGCGATCGCGCGGACATCATCGCCCCACTTCTTGTCGTCCACCTGGCGCCGATAGAGCGCCCACCGCAGCTTCTCGTCGCCGCGCGCGGTCGCCATCGTCGCGAGCTCGCTCCACACTTCGCGCTTCTTTCTCAGCACGCCCCAGGGCTGGAACGCGTGCGCCAGGATGAAGTCGCCCACCGTCGGGTCGGCCCGATACAGCGCGATCGCGGTGGGCTCGTCGATGGGGAAGTACATCTCCATCTTCTCGAGCACCGTGCGTCGCGCGGCGACGTCACGCGCCGCGGTGTAGCGCGTGACCAGATCCTTTTTCCATTGAACGACGGCATTTTCGTGCCGCCACGTCCACAGGCGCCGGAAGAGCTCGATGTCGTCCGCCGCGTCGACCTCGGCCATCCACGCGTCGAGCGCGTTGGGCCATTTCACCGCCTTCCATCGCCAGTCATGACTGACGTCGAGGTTGCTGAAGTGGGCGATCACGAAGGGCCGGAAGACCACCCGGTTTCGTCGGTAGAGCGCCGGCGCCCACTGCTGCGTCAGCGCGCCGAAGCAGCGGGCCTTCGCGACGATCTCGAGCTCCGCGAGGAGCGCGTGATCGGAGAGCCCGGTGTTCGCGAGGTGCTGATCGAGCACCTTTCGCAGCTGTTTGGTCGTCGGCTCCAGCATCGTTCAGGCCAGGGCGACGTACACCGCCTCGACGTCGTCATCGCCGTCGACGGCCTCCAGGAACGCCTCGACCTCGCTGCGCTTGGCGTCGTCGAGCGCGACGGGGTTCTTGGCCTTCCAGATCTGCTTGGCGCTGGTGACGGTCCAGCCGCGCTCGGCGAGGGCCTTGCTCACCAGATCGACCTCGGTCGCGCCGCTGTAGAACGTGACGCTGCCATCCGCCTCGGGCGGATCGAGCTCCTGGGCGCCGGCCTCGATGGCCTCTTCCTCGGGATCGAGCTTCTTGCCTGCCGGCGGCGACGCCTCGACCGCGCCCATGCGCGCGAAGTCCCAGCTCACCGAGCCGCCCGCGCCGAGGGTGCCGTGACCCTTGTTGAACAGCACGCGGATGTTGGTGGCGGTGCGGTTCTTGTTGTCGGTGAGACACTCGACGATCACCGGCACCTGGTGCGGCGCGAAGCCTTCGTAGGTCACGGTGTCGAACGACGCCCCGCCGCCCTCGAGCAGCCCGGCTCCTTTTTTCACGGCGCGCTCCAGCGTCTCCTTGGCCATCGAGGCTTTCTTCGCCGCTTCGATCGCCATCCGGAGGCGCGAGTTCATCGCCGGATCAGCGCCGCCGCGCGCGGCGACGGTGAGCTCCTTGACCAGCTTGGTCATGATCCGGCCCTTGGCGCCGGCGGCAATCTCGCGGTTCTTTTGCTTCCACTGGGCTCCCATGGCGACGGGAGCTAACCACAGCGGCGCGCTCAGTTCGAGGGGTTGTCGCGCAGCTCGAGCAGGCCCTCGAACCGCGCCGACACCGGGGCGGCGTTCCCCGGGAGCGCGACGCGCGCGGTCATGCGCACCGTCGCCAGCTTGGAGCCGGCCTCGGGCGGGATATCGACGTCGTACGAGAGCACGTAGGCGCCCGAGACCACCCCGGTCACGGTGGCCACCCCGGTCACGAGATCGGACGGCTCGGCCACCTCGAGGAACGACCCGCCCGTGAAGCCGCCGAACGTGTCGAGCATGCTCACGAGGGCGTGCGTGTTCGTCAGGCCTTCATCGATCGCCTGCGTGATGACGTAGACCGGATAGGCCTCGCGGCCGGTGACCGGGTCCTGGGTCACGATATTCAGCGCGGCTACGGCGCTGGTGAACACCGGCGCGGCGCTCGCGATCACCACGATGCGGCCGTGGGTCCCCGAGCCGCTCTCGAGGATCATCTTCCCGGCGGCCTCGATCGCGGCGTTGATGTCGTTGTTTCCAGCGGGCGCCTGCCCCTCGAGGACGTCGAGCGCTTCGAGCGCGCCGGCCTTCGGGCCGAGCTTGAAGCGCTTGCCTGCGGTGCCGGTGGCGATCACGGCGACCGGATCACGCGCCGGGATGCTGCGCACGAGGTTCGAGGCCGCGCGGAAGCGCCACGCCGCGGGATCGGAGGTGGCGGCGGCCTCGCTGTGATCCATCACCAGCACCACCGAGACCGCCGGCGCGAGCACGTCGCCGTCGGTGAAGCGCGTGTTGCCGTCGTCCTGCGGAGGCACGCGCGGCGTGACGGGGATGCCGTCGATGCTGAACGACTCGATCTGCACCATCCCGTAGTCGAGCCCGCCGCTGAAGTGCGGATTGGTGCCCTGCGCGTTCTCGTGACCGCCGCTGAAGCAGAGCGCGAGGCCGGTGTCGTTCGACGGCGGGCAGAGGCCGAGCCCGTCGACCCCGAACGGCGCGAAGCGGATCCCGATGCGCCCGCTGGCGTTGCCCTGCAACCCTCCGAACGGGAACACGCCCACCACGTCCATCCCCGCGAGCGCCGAGTCCGGCACGTACAGCGCGTGCTCGCGCGAACGGACCAGGCCGTTCACGTCGTACGCCTGGACCACGATCTCGTCGTCACCGTGCGCGAAGAACTCGCTTTGCGCGACGCCGCGCTCGTCGGCGATCGCGTAGAAGCGAAAGCCGGGATCGACCCCACCGACCGCCCGCTTGCCGCGGTTCTCGAAGCGCACCAGATGGAGCGCGAGCCGCGGATCTTCGCTCCGCACCTTCACCCGGCCGTTCGCGTCGGGGGCCTTGACGGTGAAGTCGCCGGGCTCGAGGCCGAGCAGCTCGTAGCCAAAGTTCGCGCACTCTCCGTCGCTCGCGCAGATCGTGCTGAGGACGTTCGACTCGCTGCACATCGGCTCGCTCACCGGCGTGCAGACGCCAGTGCTGGCCTGCGGCGTCTTGCAGCAGAAGTGTCGCTCGGGCCACCGAGTCTCGAGGGGCACCTCGATGAAGGTGGAGCCGCCGCGAACCTTGCCCTCGCTGTCTCGGGAGTAGCCGAGCTCGAGGATGTCGCCCCCCCCGGCCGCGAGCTGGAACGAGAACGAGCCGTCGTCGGCGACGGGGACCGTGGTGAAGACATTGCTGCGCGCGGGGTGCGGCTTCACGTACACGAACCGGAAGTCCTCGGGGGCCGGCCCCGGGCTCGCGCGACCGTTCACCAGGAAATCGACCGAAAACAGGGTGATGCGCGACAGTGCAGGCCCCGGCACCGCGTTGGGCGGCGTGTCGAGGACGCAGGCGGAGAGGACGCAGAGGAGGACTATCGAACGCACCACCGCATGGGTGCCCGCCCCCGCCGCGCGCCTTCAGAAAAAGATCAAGGCTCGACGCGCTCTTCGATCATGACGCCGTCGCGCACACGCACCGCCTGGATCACCACGTAGTCGATGCTCCAACCGCTGAGCTTGGCGTACACCTTCTTCAGGCGGCTCGGCTCGCCGCCGACCATCGCGATCGCCTTTGCGGAGCAGGTGCCGTCGGGGCGGCGGGTGATCTGGAGATCGATCGCGCGCTCCGGGAGGGCCCGCAGAACGAAGCGAGCGTGCTGCGGGCTCTCTCGCGTGAGATCGTCGAGGTCGTACGCGCGGCGCTCGAGGAACAGCAGCGGCGACGTCGCCGACTCGGAGATCTCGCGATCGCGCCAGTACGCCGTCACCGGCTCGTCGTCGATGAAAGCACACTGCGAATCGAGCCGAACCGAGAAGTGCACCTCGTTCTTGTTCTCGCTCTTCGAGATGTGGAACACCGATGGGATCACCACGTCGTTGGCGTGTGCCGCCACGGGGACGAGAGCGAGAAGGAGCATCAGCGCGCGCATGGGGCTTGTCGTTAGGACTAACGGACGAGCGGAAAATTTACGAGAAGAAGCGCGCCGTCACACTGCGCCAATCCGACGGTTCGGGTTCATTCCACCGGGCCACTCGACTCGACCCAGACAACCGCGAGCGACGAATCGATGAGATAGCCCTCGGCGGCGCTGAGGATCACCTCCTTCAGGCCCTGCTTTCGCAGCGTCGCCAGCGCGACGTAGAGCCGGTTGGTGGCCGCATCCGCGCGGATTTGCTCGCCTGGCCAGGCCGCCTCGATCAGACGTTCAGCGGTCACCGCCACGCCCGGGGCCTGGCCTCGCCGCTCGATGAGCTCGAGGAGGAGGCGGCGGAGCGGCTGACGCCGGCGGAGATCGTGCCAGGTGCCATCGGGTGCGCGGAAGCCCCGGGCGGCCGGCTCGACCTGCAGCGACGGTCGCGTGCTCGCGGGCGACAGCGCGGCGATCACGCGCGACAGGTGGCGCACCATCGCGCGCGCGTCATCCGAGCGATCGACCTTGGCGTGAGCGATGCGCGCCTCGACCCGCTCGGTGTGCGCGCGCGCTTCGGCGGCGTGACCTCGCGACCAGGCGCGCGCCGCGTCCGCCAGCTCGGCGTAGCCGTGCGCGAGCGACACCACGTCTTCCGCCACCGGATCTTGCAGCCGCTGCGCGCCGAGCATCGCGCGCGCCAAGCGAGCGCGGGCGTCCTCGAGATCACCGGTCAGCGCGAGCACGCCGGCGAGCCGCGCTTGCGCGAGCACGATGGAGCGCGGATCGCCGATCTCCTCCAGCATCTCGAGCGCGCGGGCGTGGTGCGCGCGCGACAGATCGAGCCGATCTTCGTCCTGCTCGAGCACGCCGAGGTTGCCGCGCGTGATCGCCTCGAGCCGCCGGTCGCGCGTCGCGGCGAGCGCCTGTTCGAAGCACTCGCGAGCCGCAGGGCGGTGGCCGAGCTCGCTCTCCAGCACGCCGAGGTTCGCGAGGAAGCGCCCCCGCAGGCCCAGATCGTCGGTCATCGCCAGCTCGGCCAGCGCCTCCGCGTAGTGCTTGCGGGCCTCGTCCCAGCGACCGGAGTCGTGGTGGAGCGCGCCGATGTTGCCGAGCGCGCGCCCGATCCCGCGATGATCTTTGTCCTTGCGATGCAGGTCGAGCGCGCGCCCGTACGATTTCAGCGCGGCCTCCACGTCGCCGTGGTGATCGAGGACGCCGAGGTCGACCAGCACCGTCCCCTCTTCTGCCGGTGATCGCGCCGCCGTCAGCGCTCGACCGAGCACCTCGCGGGCCGTCTCCAGATCGCCGGCGTAGTGCAGCGCGCGGCCCCACGTGCGCAGCACCTCGAACTCCCGCGGCCCCACCAGCGCGCGCTCGGCGAGGTGGGCGAGCTCGCGCACGGGGCCGGTCGCGAGATAGATCGACTCGAGCGACAGGAGCACGTCCTGCGCCTTCTCCGGCGCGGTCGCCAGGTGGTGCTCGAACGCCGCGCGCAGGTTCTCGCGATCGCTCGGACCGCCGTGCGCGCGGAAGTGCTCGGCATGGCGCGCGCGGGCCCGATCGCGCGCCTCTCCCTCGTCCGGCGTCGCCTCGGCGAAGGCGCGGATGCCCACCAGGAGATCGAAGCGCGGCACGTCGTCACCCTCGACCACCAGGAGCGAACGATCGCGCAAGGCCTCGAGGAGCTGCACGATCTGACCTGCCGACGGGGCGGGTCGCGGGCGATCGAGCACCGCCTCCGCCGCCGCGCGATCGAAGCCGCCGCGGAACACCGAGCACTGCGCGACCGCGATGCGCTCGTCCGTGCCCAGAAGCGACCAAGACCAGGCGATCGCGTCCTTCAGCGTCGCGTGGCGCGCCGGCGCGTCGCTCGGCCCTTTGAGCAGCAATCCCAGCGGATCATCGAGCCCGGCGATCAGGCCATCGAGCGCGAGGACGTCGAAGCGCGCTGCGGCAAGCTCCAGCGCGAGCGGCAGACCTTGCAGCGCGCGGACCAGGTGCGAGACGCGCATCGCCGACTCCGGTCCGAGACGAAAGCTGGTCCGCACCGCGCGCACCCGATCGACGAACAGCTGCACCGCCTCGCTCCCGGCGATCGTCTCGAGCGCGTCATCCGCGATCCCGGGCACCGGCAGCGGCGGCACCTCGTAGCTGATCTCGCCGCGGATCCCCAGGCGCTGTCGCGACGTGAGCAGCACCGTCGTCCGCGGCGCGCGCGCGATCCAGGCCGCAACCGCAGCGGCGGTCGCCTCGGCGATCTGCTCCACGTTGTCGAGCACGAGCAGGATGCGGCCGCGCACCTCCAGCATGTCGGCGATCGCGTCCCAGTCGCCGATGGTACGCCCGCCGCCGATCGCGCCCATCACCTCGCTCCACAGATCGGCGGCCGTGCGCGCCGCCGCGAGATCCACGAAGCGCACGTCGTCCCGCTCGGGCGCGTGGCGCGCGACCTCGATCGCGAGGCGCGTCTTCCCCGCGCCGCCCGGGCCGAGCAGCGTGACCACGCGGTGATGCGCGATGAGATCCTTCAGCTCGTCGAGCGCGCGCGCCCGTCCGATGAAGCGGGTCGGCGGAGACGGGAGGCCACGGCTCAAGGCGGTGATGCGAGATCGCTCGGGTCTACGGCCTCGAGCAGCAGGTTGAAGGTGTCGCCGTTCGGATGCGCCACCCTGACGTCGAGCGCCTCGCGATCGGCGATCATCGGCGCGCCGGGATCGACCTGCGCGACCAGGTCATCGAACGAGTCGCACCACACGCCCTGCGATCCGAGGCGCGGATCGACGATCACGCCCGCGCGGCAGCCGCGATCGACGGTGCTGAAGAGGCGGCCGCCGATCTGAGCCGAAAACGCATGCCCGGCGCCGTTCAGGTCGACCAATGTGCCGCGCGCGGTGCGGTCGCCGATCACCAGATCGAGGATCATCGGCGACTGCGCCTTCCACTCGCGCTGGCCGAGCGGGCCGCGGTACCACACGGTGAAGGCGCGCATGCTCGCCTCTTCCTTTCCACCGCAGGCGTAGAGCGTGACCCGCTCGCCGTCGGTAGCGATCGCGATGCGCGCGTCGCTCGCCTCGATCGCCCCGGTGTAGACGTCGACCTGCGGGCCGCTGCCGCAGCCGCTCATCGAGATGCACGTGAGAAGCGCGATTCGGGCGGCGCTCATGGTGATCCGTGTACCACGTCGAAGCGCTCCAGGACGAGGTCCCAGGTGCCCGACCGCTCGGCGCTCAGCACCGCGTGGGTCTTCGACAGCGCCATCACGCGCGACGGGCCGGCGCGCACCATCGACTCCTGACCGTCGCTCCAGCGATGCAGCATCATCCGCGCGTTCGGCTCGGGGTACGCGACCATCGCGTGCGCGCTGTCGGGGCCGGGGCTGACCGCGCCATCGCCGAGCGAATTTCGAACGCCGTCGGCCAGGCGCTGGCTCTCCACCCGGGTGGTGGTCTCGTCGTACACCGCCCAGAGCACCGACCGGCCGTCGTCGACGATCTCCGGCTGGACGCATGGGATCTGGCGCTCGAGCACGGTCTTCGGTCCGCCGCCGAGCGTGGTCATCACCAGCGCCGCGCCGGTTCGGCAGGCGCCGCTCTGGTACACGACGTGACCATCGGGCGCGAACGCCACGCCGTAGAACATGCCGGCGGTGCTGATCGTGTCGTCGAGCAGCGTCTCGGCGAGCGTCGCGACGTCGACCTGGAAGAGGCGCCCCGTCGCGCCATCGGACTGGATGAACACCACCGCTCTCGAGTCGGGCGTGAAGCGGACCTCCTGCGCGCCGAGCGCGCTCGGGAGCGGCGCGACGAGCCCGGTCTCGACGTCGTAGAGCGAGACCTCGTTCTCGACGCTGTAGAGGAGCGCCGAGCGCCCGTCCGCGCTCGGCATCACGCGCTGGCCCGCCGGTGAGATCCGCTCGGCGCCGGTCTGGCGGTTGCGGACGATCAGCGCGTTGCTCGCGTCAGGGACGTAGCCGACGAAGGTCATGCGGTTCCCGTCGATGCGCAGCGTATCGGCCTCGCCGCGCTCGCTGACGTGCTCGGCGACGCCGGTGGCGAACGGGTAGGCGAACAGGCCGCCGACCGCCGCGTACGCGACCACCTGGTCCCCGTCGGTGAGCGGCAGGTTCTCCTCGATCGGGTGGTGTGGGATCATCCGGACCCCGGTCTCCACCAGCACGTCGGCGCTCGTCTCGCGATCCAGCACCCGCAGCTCGTGCGCGGTCTTCTCGATGCGCGCGATGTAGCGCCCGCCGCCGCCGAAGCGGTAGGCGTTGCGCTGCACCTCCTCGCCGATCTTCGCGACGTTGCCGCGCCAGTCGCTGATCGCGAGATCCGCCGACTGGAGCGCCTGCCAGCCGGTCTTGCCGTTCGCGCGGCGGTAGAGGACGCCGTGGCTGTTGGTCGCCTCGCGGTGCGGCGGGAACTCCATCAGGACGTCGTGATCGACGATCACGTTCGCCCCGGTCGCGACGTCGACGATGTGCAGGTCACCGGTGAGATCTCCGCCGTTGGCGATGAACGCGAAGTGGGTCCCGTCGGGCGAAAAGCCGAGCACCTGGGTGTTGCTGGCCGTGCCGAGCGCCAGCCCGTCGACGCCGAACGGCTGCTCGGGATCCGGCTTGGGCTCGGGCTTGGGCTCTGCCTTGGGCGGGACCTCGGGTGGGGCAGTGACCAGCGGGATCGCCTCGCCGGAGCAGGCGGCGAGGAGGAGGACGAGAGCGGCGCTTCTCATGGCTCCTCTCTACGCAGCCCGCCCGGCGGGGGCCGCTTAAGGGCGCTTAAAGGTGCCTGGGTCGCCGTAACACCCTGGAATCAGATGTTCATCTCCGCGGCCCGGCCTTCGACCAGCACGAAGACGACGTAGCGGCCCCAGGGCTCCTGGGGCCGGCGGTGCCGGGCGACGACGATCGCGAGGCGCGCCTTTTCGACCTTCAGCAGGGCGGGCGGGATCTCGATCGTCTCGGGATCGTTCATCTCGATGAAGTAGCCCGACACCCCCTGCGTGTACCGGCGCATCAGATCGCGAAGGGCGACGTCGGCGTCGATCTCACCCGCGAGCAGTCGGGCGCGCAGCTCGGGCGCGGCCTCGTCGAGGCGAGGATCGCGCTCCGGCGCGGCGCGGCTGATCTCCTTGCGCGCCGTGCTGAAGCGCTCGAACACCCGATCGGCCAGCGCGGGCGCGGGATCCTCGAGCAACGAGTACGTGCTGATGAGCGCGCCCATGAACTTGTTTTCCGGCGCCCAGACCGCTCCGATCGACACCCTTCGCGCCGCCGGATCGAGGAGCGTCTCGCGACCGAAAGGCTGCTCGATCGCCAGCGCCAGCAGGTCGCCCACCCGATCGGTCCCCACCGTGGCCGGGGCCGTGAGCTGGCCCTGGCGCACGAGCCCCGAGACCTGCCACCCCGCCCGCAAGCCGAGCGCCACGACGTCGGCCACGGTCTCCTCCACCAGCCGCTCCTGGGCCGCGAAGTAATACGGCGCCACCTCGGTCGCGGTCGCCGATTGCGCCGCCTCGTCGATCACCGGCTCGAGCTGCGCGAGCTTTCGGAGCGCATTCACGCCACCCAGGAGCCCCTCGTGGAGGCCGACAGCCGTGCTGATCGGCGCGTCTTCACCCATCGCGATGCGCTCGTACGCGTCGACCGGCGCGCCGTGCGGCCACACCAGCAGGTCGAGCACGCGCTCGCCGAGCACGCGACCCGCCGGGAACGCCGCGACCGAGATCCAGGCCTGCGCATCTTCGATGTCCGTCGGGCAGCGCGCTTCCAGCGTCGGCGCGCGATAGCTCACCGCGCACTCCGCGAACCCGAACCGGCCGCGATTCACCATCACGCGCACGGAAGCGGCCGGCTCCAGCAGCTCGAGCTGCAAGCGATGCACCCCCGGCGTGCTCGCCTCGGTCCCGCTCGCCGTCACCAGCGCGCGACGCTGCCCGGTCACGCGCATCGCGACGGCCTTGTCGCCCTTGCGCGCCAGCCACACGCCCACGTCGGTGTTTCCAGGCGGGAGATCGCGGTACATCGGGGCGAGCTGCGCATTCCAGGCGGTGTGGAGCGCGGCATCCGATTGGTCGGCTGGCACCTCCCCGGTCACCCAGCTCGCGGACAGGCGCACGATCGTGGCACCGCAGCGCGCCGCCATGAACGAGCGCAGCGACGGTGCCGGGAGCTGACCGTGCTCGAGCACGAACTGCGCGAGCTGACGCGCCGTGCACTGCATCGCCTGGCTGGCCAGCGTCACGCCTGCACGGGCCGCCACTCCGGTCCGCAGCGCCTCGGTCCACGGCTCTGTGCCGACGAGCGCCTCACGCGCCTGGGCCCCGTCCGGGAACGGCCCGACGAGCGGCCAGCGGCTCACATCGACGAACGTCGCGGCGCGGCTCAGCGCCGGCGCAGGCGACTTCGAGACGGCCGCCAGCGTATCCCGCGAAGGGAACGCCGACGGCGGCGCGTCGGCGGGTCGCACGGAAGCGGCGCGCGGACCGCACGCGATCCCACCGAGCACCAGGAGCAACAGAGACTGACGCTTCATCGCGATCACCGTCAGGCGGGAAGGCCGAGCGAGCAATGAAATAGTTTCGAAACTCATTCCGTTCGCGAGGCGAGCATCGATGCACGGATCGATGCGCGCAGTTGACCCCTGGAAGGGCCTCGGCCAAACAGAACGCGCTCGATGGCGGCAACGACTTCAACCATGGCCGTCGCCGCGGCGCTCGGCGGCAACGCCCTGGTGACATTGATCAAATTTCTGGCCTTCTCGCTCTCGGGCTCGGCGGTGATGCTGTCCGAGGCGGTCCACAGCCTGGCGGACACGGCCAACCAGGGCTTGCTGTTGCTGGGCCTCCGGCGCGGCAAGCGGGAGAGCGACGACGAGTTCCAGTACGGCTACGCGGGCGAGCGCTTCATCTTTGGCCTGCTCTCGGCGGCCGGCATCTTCTTCCTCGGCTGCGGCGTGACGATCTATCACGGCGTCGAGTCGCTCCTGCATCCCAGCCTCCCGCGGGTCACGTGGACCACCTACGCGGTGCTCGCGGCCTCGTTCGCGATCGAGGGATGGGTGCTGCGTTACGCCTACAAAAAGGCGGTCGCCGACAGCAAGGAGCACTCGCTGTGGGCCTCGTACCAGCGCGGGACGATGGACCCGGCCACGCTCGCGATCCTGCTCGAGGACAGCGCGGCGGTGTTCGGCGTGGTGCTCGCGACGATCGCGGTGCTCGCGTCGTCGCTCACCCAGAACCCGATCTACGACTCGATCGCCTCGATCATCATCGGCCTCCTGCTGGGCGGCATCGCCTGGTTCCTGGTGGCCGAGAACCGCGGCCTGCTGCTCGGCCGCGCGGTGCCGGACGACGTGCAGGAGCGCTTCCTGAACGTGCTCCAGGGCCGCGCCAGCATCCGCCACGTGCGCGACGTGAAGAGCCGGCAGATCAGCCACGACGTGTTCCTCTTCAAGGCCGAGGTCGCGTTCCATCCGGAGTTCCTGGCGGCGCGCCTCGACGCGCTGGTGACCGCGCAGGTGCTCAATCCCTCCCCGGAGGAGGCGCGCGCGCTGGCGGTGGAGCTGTCGCGGGTGGCGCTGCAGACGATCGCGATCGAGATCGACGCGATCGAGACGGCGGTGCGCGCCGTGATCCCGCAGGCGCGACACATCGACCTCGAGCTCGATCGCCTGCGCGCGAGCGGGGCGCCGGCGCCGACGACGGGGCCGTCCGCGCCCGCGACGTTCTAGGGGTGAGCGTGCGCCACCGAGATTCCGTTGATTGTCACCGTCACGGCGCCCAACGCGACGTTATGGGAGATCGGATCCGAGACCCCGTTGAAGCGTAGCTCGCCGCGGCGCACGGGAAACACAAAAGCAGCAGTCTCGACGACCAGACCCCGGGCGGCCAGGACGCGCTGACCCTCGTCGATCCACCACTCGAAACCGCCGCCCGAAAAGAACCGGAGCTCCGAGAAACAAGCGTTGCCCACGCGGGCCGCCCCGGCGGGGCAAAGGAACGTAGCGCGCCACACCGGAAAGCCGTTGAGCTCCTGAACGAGCGTGGGATCCTGGAAGGTGACGCTTCCACCGGCCGCGTGGATGATCGTCATGCTCTCGATATCCACGCGCTGGGGTCCGTTGAAGCCCACCGTCGTGGCGAGGGCCGTGTGCTGGCCCGGCCACTGGAGGAGGCTCACCTGCTGGCCGCGCAGGAGATCGCCGCTGAGGAGCTCCACGCCGTCGGCGCGGAGGGAGCGCATGGTGAGGCTGGTGTTGTTCACGAAGCGCGTCGTGATCGGAGTCGTGAAGCTCATCGGGCTCCGCACCTCGTAGGCGCTGTAGCGGGGGAGCCAGGAACAGAGCTGGTAAACGCCTGGCGGTGGGACGGTGGTCGGGCAGACCGATTCCCACGATACCAGCCAGAAGATGCTGTCCCTGATCGTCACCGGTCCGGGGATCGCGCCAACCGGCACGACCGTGTCGATGAACGTCGAAGCGATCGTGACGATGCGAGACTCGACCCCGCCAAAGTACACGCGGGGCTGCAGGTAGGTGTTCAGGTTGGTGCCGATGATGCGGACCGGCGTTCCGGCGGCCCCGGCCATCGGTGAGAGGGTAGTGATGACGGCCGAGGGCGGCGGGCGGGTGACACCGCTCTCGGTCTCGTCGATCGCTTCGTCATCGCCCGGCTGGGACTCGGAGATGCCGGGCTCGCAGGCAGTGTTGAGGAGGAGGAGGAGGAGCAGGAGTGCGCGGTTCATCATCCCCTGCAACGCAAGGGCGATGCCGTTCGGGAACACGCGCGCGGGCTGACGAGCGTCCGGATTTCGTTCGGTTCAGGCTACGGACAGACGCCGCCCCAGGGCACGCCCGCCATCTGGCACATGGCCATGTTCGGGCACATATGAGTCATGTCGCAGGCCGCGAGGCAGTGCCTGTCGGCGGCGGTGGGGCCGAGGCAGTGACCGCCCTTCACGCAGTCGGTGGCCGCCGTGCAGGCGCCGCCGAGAGGGACCATCCCGGAGCCGAGGCATGCCACGGCGGTCGCGCTGACCGCCGTGCAGTTGTCGCCGTTGGCACAGTCCTGCGCAAAGACGTCGCAGCCGGCCTCGCAGAAGCCGAAGTTCTCACCAGTGATGGCGACGCACGCATCGCCCATCGTCGGGCAGTTGCTCAACATCGGGTCACAGATCGTCTCGCAGTGGCTGCCCGAGCCGAAGTTGAGGCAGGCCGCGCCGCGCATGCACTGGCCAAGTGCGGTGCACGTCCCGCCCGCCATGACCATGCCCTCTGGCAAGCAGCCGCTCCCTGCATTCGTCACCTCGCAGTACTGATTCATCGGGCAGGTCGTCACGTCGCGCGGATCGCAGCTCGGCGGCTTGGCCACGCAAAACTTCGCCTTCATGTCCGCCGTCTGGATCGCGCATGCGTAGCCGTTCATGCCCGCGCCCATCAGACCCGTGCATTCGGCCTCCGTCGCGCATCCCTTGAGGCAGGTCGCGACGCCGCCGTTGACGTTCTGGAACGCGAGGCAGCTGAATCCGGGCGCGCAGTCTTGCATCCCGAGCGAGCAGGTCTCCTCGTGCTGGCGGGACGGCATCCCGATCGAGATGCGACAGGTCAGATCGCCGGTCATCGGGCTGCTCGGCACGTAATAGCAGACGTCGCCCATCGTCGGGCAGCCGCCGCCCGTGATGTGGTTGCACGCGCCGCCGATCGGCGCCGCGTCCGCGTTGCCCATGCCCGCCGCGTCCGCATTGTTGGACGGCAGCGCATCGAGCCCGTTGGGCCCGGCGTCGCTGTTGCCCATCATCATCGGGGCGGCGTCGGCATTGCCTCCGGGCGTCGCGTCCTTGTTCGTTACAGGGGGGGCGGCCGGGTCGCCGCAAGCAGCGAAGGCCAAAGTCAAAAACAACGGGGTACAGCGGCGGTGGAACATCAGGGGCGCCTTTTACTCCCTTTTCTTGCCCTTGGGCCAGTCCAGGATGTTGACCGTGTAGCGGTCGATGAGCACCCCCGCCTCCGCGATGATCTGCGTATCCCCGATCGCCCGCCCCTCGACCTCACCCGTCACGCTCACCGTCGCGGCGTAATCGCTGCAGCGCCAGGCCACCTTCGCGTCGGGCACCAGGTTGCCGCGATCGTCGAAGACCTCGGCCTTGTACTGCTTGTAGTCGCCGAGGTGGAGCTTGTCGCCGCCCTCGGGGGGCACGATCTTGATCTTCTCGAGGATCACCGCCTTGATCGCCAGCTCGGCGCTCAGCGGCTTCTCGTAGCCTTCGCCGGTGGCGACCACCTTGGTCTCGCCGCTCGAGAGGATCGTGACCATCCCGTCGTAGTTCACGCTCGCGACGGTGGTGTCGCCGACGCTCCACTTCACCTTCGCCGCGCCCATGTACACGCCGTCCTTGTCGAACGCGGAGACGCGCAGCTGGATGCTGTCACCCTTCTTCTCGAACGGCGGAACGACCGGGTCCATCTTCACGGACTGCACCGCGTCGCGAGGGAGCTTGATCTTGAGGGTGGCCGGCTGCTTCTCGCAGGCGGTCGAGCCGACGAGGAGCGCGAGGGCGCCGAAGAGGAGGAGCGTTCGGGGAAGCATCGGCGCGCTCTATCGACTCGGGCCGACGCACGCAACTTTCCCCGGCCTCCCACCGATAACTACATTTGGCCACCCCATGTCCAACATCGCGAGATCCAACGTCTCTTCCAGCTCCACGCTCCTGAAGCGGCTCGCGCGGAAGGTCGATGCGAACAAAGACGGGAAGCTCACGCACGTCGAGGTCAGCAAGGCCGCCCTGCGGATGCAGGCCAACGGGCAGGATCCGCTGCGGATGGTCGAGGGGCTGAAGTCGGCCCTCACGCTCGCGTCGAGCCAGGGTGGCGCGACGCTGGAGCGCGTCGGCAAGGCGATCGATCGGCTGAAGAAGGAGACGCTGGCCGCCGACAAGGACGGCGATGCGTTCGTCAGCACCAACGAGCAGAAGGCGCTGAAGACGCTCGGGCAGAAGCGCTTCTTGCGCTACGTCGAGGCGAGCGCAGGCAAGCGCCTCCGCGACTACAAAATCTAAGCGTCCCGCCACTTGATGCCGCAGCCGATCGCCTTCGTTTCAGCGGTCGGGACGGGCTTCTTCGCCGCGACGGCCGCGAGCGCCTCCTCGAGGAACTTGTGCTTCACCTCGGCCGGCTTCTCGGCGTTGTCGTCGATGGCCCCGTAGTAGACGAGCTTGTCGTTCGCGTCGAAGAGGAAGACCTCCGGGGTCTTCGTCGCGCCGAACGCCTTGGCGATGCCGCTCGTCGCGTCGACGGCGTACGGGAACTCGAGCTTGAGCTCCTTCGCGCGAACCTTCATCGCGTCCATGTTGTCCTCGGGGACCTTCTTCGCGTCATTCGGGTTGATCGCGACGACACCGAAGCCCTGCTTCTGCGCGGCGTTTCCGATGGCGGCGATGCGGGTCTCCCAGGCCTTGGCCCACGGGCAGTGGTTGCAGGTGAAGATCACCAGCGTCCCGAGCTTGCCCTTGGCCTTGGCGAGCGTGACGAGCGCGCCGGTGTGCGCGTCCATCGAGACGTCGGCCTGCGGGGGCTTGGCGCCGATCGGGAGGTGATCGGCGAAGGCAGGCGTTGCCAGCGCGGCGATCGAGAGGAGCGTGACGGCAGAACGGATCATTTCGGTTACCTCATTCGAGGACGGAGTCGAGCGCGGCCGTGACCCCGGCGTAGTCGATCTCGCCCTCGCGAAAAAATCGCAAGTTACCTTGCGCATCGTAAATCATCGTCGCGGGGATCGATCCCGACCAGCTCTTGGAGAGCGCGTCGATGAACGCCTGGTCGTCCCCGGTCTTCACGTAGCTGGTAAAGTCGACGCCCTGCTTCGCCAGGAACGCTTCGGCGTTCGAGCGCTCGCTCTCGAAGTCGGCCGACACGAACATGGTGCGCACGCCGCGCGCTTTTGCGTCGCGTCCGGCGCGCAGCACGTCCGGGAACTCCTTCACGCACGGCTCGCACCAGGTGGCCCACACGTTCACCAGCGTCGCCTTCGCGCCGGGCGCGGCGAGGAGCTTCCTCAGCTCGTCGGGTGACGCGGGCGTGAGCAGCGACGCGGGCGAAGAAGCGGGCGAAGAAGAGGCCGCGGACGCGACCGGCGCGGTGGGCGCAGGATGGACCGCGGCGGGCGACGACGCACACGCGCATGCGCAAGCGATCGCAGCCCCGAGCACGACGCGAAACATCGCGCATACCGAAGACGAGTCCTCGCGATGGGTCAAGCGCTTGGTTTGAACCCCGACGCCAGCTATCCTTTAACCGTCGGACATGTCCCGCCTATTGGTCGCATCGAATCGTCTCCCCGTGACGGTTCACCAGGTCGACGGTGGTTTCCATCTGGTGCCCTCGGTGGGCGGCCTCGCGACCGCGCTCAAGGTGCCGCACGAATCCGGTGACGGCATCTGGTTCGGGTGGCCGGGCGACATCTCGAGCCAGCGTCCCGAATCGCACGCCGCGATCGCCGAGAAGCTCGCCGAGATGCGCCTGCGACCCGTCCAGCTCAGCGCGAGCGAGGTCGAGCGCTACTATGACGGCTTCAGCAACGGCGTCCTCTGGCCGCTGTTCCACTACGCGCTCGACAAGGTTCGCCTCGACGCCGACGAGGACTTCAAGTGCTACCAGGCGGTGAACCAGCGCTTCGCCGAGGCGCTCGCGGCCGAGATCCGCCCCGGTGATCGGGTCTGGATCCACGACTATCAGCTCTGCCTCGTGCCCGAGTACCTGCGCCGCCTCTGCCCGTACGCGAAGATCGGCTTCTTCCTCCACGTGCCCTTCCCCGCTGCGGACGTCTTCCGCATGATCCCGTGGCGCGAAGAGATCTTGCGCGGCCTGCTCGGCGCCGATCTCCTCGGGTTCCACACGATCACCCATCGCACCAACTTCAATCGCGCGTGCGCGCACGTGCTCGGTCTCGATCTCGAGGTCACCGACGTGCCCTGGGCCGATCGCACGGTGCACCTCGGCGCGTACCCGATCAGCATCGACAGCGAGCGTTTCGCCCAGCAATCGCCGGAGATCGACGCCGAGATCGCCACCATGCGCGACGCCACCGGGGGGAAGAAGCTGATCCTCGGCATCGATCGCCTCGACTACACCAAGGGCATCTTGCGCCGCCTCGCCGCCTACGAGCGGCTGCTGACCCACGATCCCGATCTCGCCTCGCGCGTGCACTTCCTGCAGATCGGCGTGCCGTCGCGCGAGTCGGTCGACGCGTATTCGGACCTTCGAAAGCAGGTCAACGAGCTGGTCGGGCGCATCAACGCGCGGTTCGGCACGCCGGCCAGCGCGCCGGTGCACTTCCTCTACCGATCGATCCCGTTCAACCAGATGGTCGGCCTGTACCGCGCCGCCGACGTCATGCTCGTGACACCGCTGCGCGACGGCATGAACCTCGTCGCGAAGGAGTACTGCGCGGCGCGCACCGATGATCTCGGCGTGCTGGTGCTGAGCGAGTTCGCGGGCGCGGCCGACGAGCTGCGCGAGGCGCTGATCGTGAATCCGCACGACATCGCGGCGATCGAGCGCACCCTCGGCGCCGCGCTCTCTATGCCCGAAGCCGAGCAGCGGCTGCGCATGAGCCGCCTGCGCGCGCACGTGAAGCGGAACGGCATCGAGCTGTGGAACGATCGCTTCCTCACCGCGCTCGATCTCGCGGCGGAGAGCCACAACAAGAACCCGATCGAGTCGTCGACCTCCCTCGACCGGGAGATGGAGCGGCTCAAGGCGGCGCCTGCGCTGCTGATCATCCTCGACTACGACGGCACGCTGGTGCCGCTCGCGTTCATGCCCGAGCTCGCTTACGCGGACAAAGAGGTGAAGGCGCTGGTCGATGCGCTGAGCGCGCGGCAGGGCACGCACGTGCACGTCGTGACCGGTCGCGCGCCCGCCTCGATCGAGAGCTTCCTCGGAGAGAGCAACGTCGGCCTGCACGCCGAGCACGGCTACTGGACCCGCCCCGAGCGCGGGAAGCAGTGGCTGGTGCGCGTCGACGGCACGCTGGCGTGGAAAGAGACGCTCGGGCCGATGCTGCGCGAGGTCGCGGCGAAGATGCCCGGGACGCTGGTCGAGGAGAAGACGTCGGCGATCGCGCTGCATTATCGCGGCGCAGATCCCGCGCTGGCCAGCGAACGGATGCGCGAGCTGCGCGGCCGGCTCTACGCCGATCCGCACCCCGAGATCGAGATCCTCGAGGGATCGAAGGTCCTCGAGCTCCGCCTGAAGGGCGTGAACAAGGGCCTGATCGCCCGCACGCTCACCGCCGAGCTCCCCACGGGAACGCTGGTGTTCGCGGCCGGCGACGATCGCACCGACGAAGATCTGTTCGCGGCGCTCCCACCAGAAGCCGTCACCGTCCACGTCGGCGCCGGCCGGAGCCGCGCGCGATTCCGCATCCCTAGCCCAGCCGCGCTGCGCGCCTTGATCGGCCGGCTCGTACCGAAAGACCCGAAATGACAACCACCATTCCTCGCCTGGATCACGGCGTGATCGGCAACGGTCGCGTCCTCGCCCTGGTCGCGCCGAGCAGCGCGATCGAGTGGCTCTGCTTGCCCCGCTTCGACTCGCCGTCCGTGTTCGGACGCCTCCTCGACGCAGAAAAGGGCGGCACTTTTCGGGTCCTGCACAACGGCAAGGAGGAGGTCGGCCAGCTCTCGTACATCCAGAACACCAACGTCTTGCGCAGCCGCTTCAGCGGACCGGACGGGACCTACGAGGTGATCGACTTCGCGCCGCGCATCCCGCAAGGCCTCACCGTCGATGCGCCGATCGAGGTGGTGCGCCTGGTTCGCCCGATCGAAGGCGAGCCGCGGGTGAGCTTCGACTTCGATCCGCATCTCGAGTACGCGACCGTGAAGCCGAGGTTCGTACCGGTGAGCGGTGGCGTCGAGATCCACGGCGGCTCGATGCCGCTGCACCTGATGACCAACCTCCCGCAGGCGTACCTGCAGTCCAAGGCGGAGATCTCGCTGCGCCAGCCGATGTACTTCGTGCTCGGCTACGGCCCGGTGCGCGAGCGCCCCGACATGGCGGAGATCGATCGCCAGCTCGCCGAGACCGTCGCCGGCTGGCGGCAGTGGGCCAAGACCTGCGCGCTGCCGACGTTCGGGGCCGAGGCGGTGCTGCGATCGGCGCTGTGTTTGAAGCTCCACGCGTACGAGGACACCGGCGCGATCATCGCCGCCACCACCACCTCGATCCCCGAGGCGATGGGCACCGAGCGGACCTGGGACTATCGGTACTGCTGGCTGCGCGATTCGGCGTTCATCGTCGAAGCGCTGCGACGGCTCTCGCATCTGCACGAAGGCGAGCGCTTCATCGCGTTTTTGCGCCACGTCGCCGAGGCCGGACCGCTCCAGCCGCTGTACGGGATCGGCGGCGAGCGCGAGCTCGAGGAGAAGTTCCTCACGCACCTCTCCGGCTTCGGCGGTTCGGGCCCGGTGCGCATCGGCAACGCCGCCTCGACCCAGCAACAGAACGACCTCAACGGTGAGCTGATCCTCTGCCTCGAGACGCTGCTGCGCGATCCGCGCGTCCTCTTGCGCGAAGAAGAGAGCTTCTTTCCGCTGATCGAGCGGCTGGTCGAGGAGGCGATCGAGCTCGCGCCCAAGGACGACACCAGCATCTGGGAGTTCCGCGCGCTGCACCGCCCGTACACGTTCTCGCGCGCGATGTGCTGGGTCGCGATCGAGCGCGGCGCACGGCTGGCGGAGCTCCTCGGGCGGCCGGGCCACGCGGCGCGGTGGAAGGCGATCGCCGAGAGCGAGCTCGCGATCATCCTCGAGCGCGGCTACAACAAGACCAAGGGCTGCTTCACGCAGGTCCTCGACGGCCAGCACCCCGACGCGTCGCTGCTCTTGTTGCCGACGATGGGCCTGATCGACGCGCGCGATCCGCGGTTCCAGTCGACGCTCGAGGTGTACGAGAAGGTCCTCGTGAAGGGCGGCCTGATGCTGCGCTACATCAACGACGACGACTTCGGCGCGACCACCAGCGGCTTCACGATCTGCTCGTTCTGGTGGTCGGAAGCGCTCGCGCTGGCGGGAAGGCTGGAGGACGCGATCGCGGTGTTCAATCGCTTGCTCGGTTACGCGAACCCGCTCGGCCTGTTCTCCGAGGACGTCGAGCCCGCGAGCGGGATGCTGCTCGGCAACTTCCCGCAGGCGTACACCCACGTGGGTTTGGTGCACGCGGCGATGACGATCTCCGAGCTGCTCGAAGCGCGTGAAGGCCGCGTGCGCGCCTGGACGTGAAGGCTACTGCCCCGACGTATCGGTGGTCAGCGCCGCCGGGATCGTGCTGGTCGCGGTGAGCTGATCGAGGAACGACACGAGATCGTCCTTCTCGGCCGGCGTGAGCCCGAGCGGCACGATCAGCACATTCTTGGTCCCGAGGAAGCCGTCGACGTCACCGCCGCGGTCGTAGAAGTCCACCACCTCGCGCAGCGTCTTCAGCTGACCCGCGTGCATGTACGGCGGCGTCTCCTTCACCTGGCGCAAGCTCGGCGTGCGGAACGCTCCCCGCATCGTGTCGGGCATCGGGCTCACCGCCGCGAACCGCGCGAGCAGCGCCACGCCGGCCGCCTGATCATCGCTCCACCGGGTGTTGACGCTGATGCCCGGGGCCGCGCCCGCGGCGCCGTTGGCCTTGGCCAGCGCGTCTCCATCGGAGAAGCGACCCAGGTCCGATCCATCGGGCGGCGTAACACCCGCGCCCTCGGTCGGCGGCATGTCGGTCGCGACGATCTGCCGCAGCCCGGTGTTCTTGAACCCGTAGTCGCTCAGCATTGGCCCCTTGTGGCAGTCGTCGCAGCCCGCCTCGACGAAAACCTTGGCGCCGCGCGCGGCGGCGTCGGGCACCGCGTTACCGACGAATCCGGCGGCGACCCACGCATCGAACGGCGTGTCGCGGCGGATGAGCTTGCGCTGGTACGCCGCGAGCGCCTTGCCGAAGTTGGTGGCGACGCGGTTCACGAAGAGCTTCTCGTCCGCCGAGAGAGACTCCCACAGACCGTCGGCGGCCATCGCGTTGGCCTTGGGCTTCCCGCGCGGGATGGTGCCTCCCGCCAGCTCGTCGCCGACGATGACCGGCACCTGCGCCGCGTTGAACGCCGCGACCTTCAGCTTCACCGCGGCGAGGAGCGCGTCGCCACCATCAACGCCGTGCTCGGCCTCGTGAAAGAGCGCCTTGTACTCGACGCCGTAGAACTTGAAGATCTGCTGCGTCAGATAGATGCGGCTGCCGTTCATGATGCGCGGGTTCTCGGACACCGGCAGCGGGAGCTCCCACTGCGCGGCGAAGCGGCCGGCCCAGTTGGTGACCTCGTTGTACGCCGAGTTCACGATCGGCGGTGCGTGCCGCGGGTGGACGCCGGTGCCCAGCGCGACGTGGTTCGGCGTCTTCTTGTCGTCACCGAACGCATTGCTGGTGAACGCGTGGCAGCTCCCGCAGGAGACCAGGCCGGGCGTGCCCCGGGCGCCGACGGCGGTCACGAGCGCCGCGGGCGGCTCGGTGGGCGCCGGCGTGATGTGGCCCTGGCCAGAGGCGCCGACGGGGCCCGAGAAGCGGCGATCGAAGAACCACTTCTGGCCGATCACCGCGGCCGCGGCGTTGTCCGCGTACATGTTGGTGGGGTCGGCCGGCGGCGTGGCGGGGAGCGGAGACGCAGCGCGGAAGACCGCCTGCTCGGCAGCGGTCAGGATCGACACCGGTGCCGCGTCCGGGTTGGTGGCGGCATCCGGGTTGGTGGCGGCATCCGGGCTGGTGGTGGCATCCGGGTCGGTGGCGGCGTCCGGGTTGTTGGGAGCGGCGTCGTTGTGAGTCACGACCCTGGCGTCGTCATGCACGACCACCAACGCGTCGGGGTTCATGACACCAGCGTCGACGACCGGTGACACGGCCTCCGAGCAGCCGAACGAGGACAAGAGGAGGCATCTGAGGAGTATTTTTCTCACGCGAGGCGCATGTGCACCGGCTGTGCCAGCGGTGCACACGAAGCGAGGAAGGGATGTGCAGTGAAACGAGGGCGGTGAATGACACGGATGCTGTGTCAGCGGCTCTCGAGCTCCTTCACCAGCACCAGAGCCTCGCCTTTGCAGACCACGCGACCCGCGCCATCGCGGCAGATCGTGGTGAGGTTCACCAGCGATTTTTCGCTGCGAATGCGCACGATCTCGACCGTCGCGGTGAGCGGGTCGTCGATCAGCGCGGGCCGCTCGAACGTGATGCGCTGCTTGAGCCAGTTGGTCCCGCGCCCCGGGAGACGGGTGCCGAGGAGCTCGGAGAACATCCCGCCTAGGATCCCGACCGGGATCGTGCCTGGCGCGTCGGCGACGTCGCCGGTGAGCGCCTCGTACTCGCGCACGTCGGCCGCGTCGAACGCGCTGGTGTTGTGGACGGCCTGTCCGACTTCGAGGTGGTTCATGCGCGCCTCGCTCTCACGCCGACCTTGCTGAGACAGGCCGCGACCCCATCGGGGGCGGTGATGACGACCGCGAGCTTCGCGCGATCACCGTCGACCGACTCGACCTCGACTGCGATCTGCATCTTGTCGTCGACGTACGTCGGACCGGGGAACGTGAGCTCGATGTCCTCGATCACCAGATCGAGCGCCGCGAGCGCGCGCCGGATGACGCCGCTCAGCGTGCTCATCAGCAGCATGCCGTGGCAGAGCGTGCGACCGAAGCGGGTCGCCGCCGCGAACACCGGATCGACGTGGATCGGGTTGTCGTCGCCGCTGAGACGCGCGAACCGATCGAAGTCCTCCTGCGAGAACACGCGCGTCGCGTCGATGCGCTGGCCGACCGCGAGCATCACGGGACGGGCGTCGTGAACAGGATGTACTTCACGCTGACGATCTGCTGCGGCTTCCATACGTCTTTCTGATCTCCCTTGAGGTAGACGAACGAGGTCCTCTCGCCGACGGTGATGCGGTTGTTCTCGAGCGCCACCTCGACCGTGCTGTTGGCGTTGCCGTTGCCGTGATAGGTCACCGTCCCGCGTCCGCCCCAGGGGTGCCCGGCGTACGTGTCGTGGCTCGGATCGGCGTCGTCCTCGTGGGTCACGGGCTGCGTCATGTCGGCCGTCGGCCGCGTCTCGCCTTCGTAGAGGTTGGGGAACTCGGTGTAGACCTGACCCGACTGGAACAGCGTCCAGTCGTTGCCGGCGACCGGCGTCCGCAGCGTGCTCGAGTGCAGGTACCACGGGCCGTTGGTGCGATCGCGGTGCAGCGGATCCATCGCCGCCGACGGCGGATCGACCAGCGTATCGGAGAAGTAATTGTTGCGACCGAGCGGGCTGGAGTTGTTCTTCAGCGTGTACGAGCCGCCGCAGCCGCAGCTGCAGGCCGGGCTGGTGGGGATCGCGAGGCCGACCGGCGAGCTGCTCGCCGCGTAGACGTAGAACTTCGCGCCGTGCTGGATCGGCGCGTGCTCGATGCGGACCTTTGGGCGGTGCCATTCGCCGCTGTGGAAGAAGAGATAATCCCACGCGCGCGCCCACGGGCCGTCCATCAGCACCACGTTCTGCTGCGGGAGCGCGGGCAGCTCGTAGACCACCACCAGCGACCACGAAGCGCCGCCGCTGCAGAGGTTGTAGGTGGTGTTTCCGGCCGGATTTCCGCCGCTTCGCGTGGCGTCGTTGCCGTTGGGATCGAGGCGCTCCGGCGGTGACACCGCGAACGCCAGGTTGCCAGTCATGCCACCGACGATGCCGGTGATGTCGAGGCGGTTCGACCAGACGCTCTCGTTCACGCCGGTGAGCGTCCCGAAGTGCGGCTGATACGACTCGGGCGACAGCTGCGACTCCGATCCGAGCGGCGACGGGTTCGGCGGGCGGCGGCCCGACGTGTCGAACGGCCCGTGCGCGGTACCGTTGATCGAGAACGAGATGCCGTTGCCCTGCACGTCGGCGATCGCGTCGAGCGCGCCACCGATGTCCGGCGTGTAGTCGCCGGTGGTGCCGCTCTTCATGAAGATCGCGCCGGAGTACCAGAGAAAGGCGCTGTGAACGGTGGCGCCCACCGGGATGTTGATGGTGCCCGACGAGGAGACCGGAGTCGTGCGCGGGAGCGCGGTGCCGCCCTGCGCGTTGCTGGCGAGCAGGTGCCCACCGGCGAGCGCGATGCCGTAGCGCCCGGTGATGTCGAGGACCTTGCTCAGCCCGACCGCGGGCTCGGTGGCGTGATCGTACGGCGCGCCCTGCGGCGGCGGGGGCGGCGTGACGCTCGCGTCGCGGCCCGGGACCGCGGCGGCGTCGGGATTGGAGGCCGGCCGAGCGTCGGGGTTGCTCGCGACGGCGGCGTCCTCGCCGGGCACAGCCACGCGCGCGTCGGCGTTCGAGGGCTGCTCGGCCGCGTCGGCGTTCGTGACGACGGCCGCCGCATCGGGGTGCGTCGCTTGCGCGCCACCCCCGTCGACGCGGGTGCCCTGCGGGCCGGCGTCACCGTTACCGGTGGGGACGACGACATACAGATTGCTCCAGCACCCGCCGAAGAGGGCGAGCGCGAGCGCGGGACCGACGTGACGCATCATGATTCGCTCCTGGCGATCGAGTAGATCTGCACTGCATTTCCCGTGAAAGTCTCCTGGTTGAGCTGCACGCTCGGCGCGCCCACCGCGCCGTCGCCGCAGCGATGACCGACCGCCTGATCGCGGAAGAACAGCTCGAGGTTGATGGTGCGCTGGTCGGCCGAGATCGATCCGCGCCCCTCCTGGCCGAAGCCCGCGTAGGTGAGCGTGATGTCGAAGCAGCGCGCGTCGGCCTGCACGTTCTCGATGAGCACCGCGGTCGTGCTGAACGCGACGTCGTCGCCGCTCGGTGTGCCGCGGTTGCAGGTGCCGCGATCGCCGGCGCCCGGCGCACCGGCGAGCTGCGCGAGCTCGGTCTTCACGGTGATCGCCCCGCCGGAGACGTCCATCTGCACGGTGTGGATGCACTGCGTGGCCGACCCGAAGTTGAGGTTCTCGTCATAGCCGTTCGGGTGGCTGGGGACGTGGGTCGAGTCCATGAGCAGCGTCTTGCCATCGAGGAAGCCGGTGATGTCCGATCCGCTGGCCAGCCGGACGCCGGGCGCGACGCCGCTATCGACCCGGGTCTGCGGGGGTTGCTGCTCGGAGAAGCCGCCGCCGTCGGCGTAGACGTAGACGTCCTCGAGCTGACAGGCGGCCAGGAGGAGGAGCGGGAGAAGGGAATGCTGCATGGCTTGTTCTCGCTTTGTTGCAGCGCAACAATGACGGTCTAGCGCCGGCTGTTAATCGGCGTCAACCTTATTTGTGCATAGCAGCATTCTTACTTGCTGCGTCGCAGCAACGAGGCGCCGCCGCCGCAGGCGCGTGGCAGGCCCGCCGCGCGTGCTTTCGCGGAAATTAACGTCTGTTGTCATACACTTCCGCGCCGTCCGTCACTCTTAGAGCGCGCGCGTGCTCGGAAAGATCGCCCAGCTCTTCGGCCTCGGCCGCGCTCCCGGGGCGCATGACGTCGGCGCGCCTTCTGCGCAGGTCGCGCCCGCCGAGCTGCCGGCGCTCCTCGCGAAGACCTCGGGCGAGGCCGGAGCCGATCTCGCGATCGCGGTGCTGAAGGCGCGCAGCAAGATCAGCCCGGAGCTCTTCCAGAAGATCGCCGCGCAGCTCACCCCGGTGCAACGGGAGAAGGTCCTGGCGGCGCTGCCCGAGCCGCTGCGAGCCCTGGCCGCGAAGAGCGGGCTCGATCCGCTCGCCGGCGCGCAGGTCGACAGCTCCACCGCCCAGGATCGCGCGCGCGTCGCAGCGGGCGGCAGCGCGATCCCGCCGCACCTCACCGCGCTGTCCGAGGAGATCGATCTACCGTCGCTCCTCGCCGACGTGCGCGCCGGCCGCTCGGCGATCACGCTGGCCGAGAAGGCCGACATCCGCGAGACGCTCCAGAACCTCGATCAATCCCAGCTCAAGTCGCTGCGCGAGATGCTGGTCGAGCGCCCGCCCCACCCGCAGCTCAAGCAGATGCGCGACCACCCCGCGCTGAAGGGCCCGCCCACCGCGAAGGGCGTCCTCGCGATCATGGTCGGCGAGCCGCTCGGGCTGACCGCCAAGCCGAGCCCCGAGCTGGCCCAGCGCGCGAAGGACGCGCTCGCCGAGTACCCGTACGACTTCGCGCCGGGCGTAGAGCAGAAGTGGATCGATGTCCTCGCGCAGTCGCCGATGGCGATCCGCATCGTGCGCAACAACGGCCCGATGGGCCTCGACGCGGTGAACACGCTGGGCGTCGCCAACCTCGACGCCG
>Ga0105047_10001560_pt1 | contig 41126 bp, 42 predicted proteins | sample MAT04_FD_78384 | JGI IMG/M metagenome (GOLD analysis project Ga0105047, IMG submission 78384) | Freshwater microbial communities from Lake Fryxell liftoff mats and glacier meltwater in Antarctica - MAT-04 (megahit assembly) | ecosystem: Environmental > Aquatic > Freshwater > Ice > Liftoff...
CGACGGTGGCCTGCCGGCCGGCCAGACGATCTCGCAGCCAGCCGGCTACGTCCTGCCGGGCCAGATGGTCGTGACGTTCGACGAAGGCACGGACGCGCTGTCCGGCATGGACAGCCCGCGAACGCGACTGCAGCGCCGCTCCGCCGCCATTAACGCCGCGACCGGCATCTGCGGGATCATGGGCGCATGGACGACGGCCATCACCAATACGACGAGCCCGTTCAACGACGCCAGCGCACTGGCCGGTATGTGCTACCAGTACCGCATTCAGGCGTACGACAACGTCGGCAATACCAACATCGTGACGTCCCTGATCTCGACCAAGGTCGATATCCCTGGCGTCATCATCACGCCCGACGCGCTCTGTCTGTTCGACGTCGCCGAGGGCGATCCAGATCCGTGCATCATCAAGGTGCGCCTCAAGACGATCCCCGCCGGTGGCGCCACCATCACGCTCAGCAATCCGAACGTGCAGCTCGGCATTGCTCCGACGACGCTCAGCTTCAACTCGGCGAACTGGAACGTCGAGCAGTCGGTGCAGATCACGGCCATTGACGATCTCGTGGCCGAGGCGCCCGTGCACTTCGGCGACATCGTCGCCACCGTCAACAGCCCGGATCCGCTCTACAACGGCCTCGTCGTGCCGCCCACGACATTCTCGATCCATGACAACGACACGCCGAGCGTCAAGGTGACGATCACGAGCACCGAGAACGAGGTCACCGAGGGTGGCAGCAATGACTCGGTCGACGTGGTCCTCACCTCGCAGCCGACCGCCAACGTCACCGTCGGCGCCGGTGCGCTCGCGGGCACCTCAGGCCCGGGCACGGACATCGAGTTCCCGGACGGACCGCTCATCTTCACGCCTGCCAACTGGAGCGTGCCGCAGAGCCTGCGCATCCGCGCGATCGACGACAGCTACGACGAGGCCGATCCCGAGAACGTCACCATGACGTTCGATGTGGTCAGTGCCGACCCGATCTACTCGGGACGCCCGACCACGCCCGCAGCGACGCAACCCGTCATCGTGCACGACAACGATCAGGCCAAGTTCATCGTGAGCGACACCGGTCCGTTCGACGTCACCGAGGGTGGCCCGGGCACGAGCTTCACGATCAAGCTCGATACCGTACCCACGGCCGACGTGGTACTCACGCTCACCATGCAGACTGGTCAGGCCACGACCTCGCTCAGCACCGTCACCTTCACGCCGGGCAACTGGAACATCGCCCAGACCATCACCGTGAGCGCCGTCGACGACAACATCGACGAAGCGAACGATGATCCCGACGCGATCCAGGTGGCCATCGCGAGCTCCGACGCGGCGTACGCGGCGCTGACGCTCGGCCCGTGGCAGGTTCGCGTGGACGACAACGACACGGCCGGCATCACCATGATCGCGAGCGCTCCCGAGAACGTGGTCGAGGGCGGCGCAACCGCCGAGTACACCTTCGTGCTCGACTCGCAGCCCGAGCCTGGCAACACGGTGACGATCGATCTCGCACCCGACGCGCAGGTCACCACGAACACGAACCAGCTCATCTTCACCGACGGCAACTGGGACGACGTGCAAACCGTCACCATCACCGCCGTGGACGACACCGTCGCCGAGGGCATCCACTTCGGCAGGATTGCCCATACCGTGACGAGCGGTGATCCCAAGTACGGCGGCTTCGGAGTGCCCGTCGTCAACGTGCGCATCACCGACAACGAGGTTGCGGGTGTGGTGCAGAGCAAGCTGCTCGCCAACGTCACCGAGGGTGGCGCCACGGACGCGTACGGCGTCAAGCTCAGCTCGCAGCCGTCTGGCCCCGTCACCGTGGTCATCTCGGGCGACGCGGACGTGACACCGTCGGCCTTCTCCGACGACACCGTCCTCGGTGACAACAACGTCACACTCGTGTTCACGCCGGCCAACTGGAACCAGGAGATCACCATCACGGTTGTCGCCGTCGACGACCCCATCGCCGAGGGCTCCCCGCATGCGGGGGTTATCACCACCACGGCTACGAGCGCGTCGGATCCGGCGTACAACAGCTCGGGTGTGAGCACGCCGCTCACGGTCGATCCGGTCAACGTGAAGATCACCGACAACGATGGCGCAGGCATTGAGATTGTTCAGTCCGCCGGTAGCACCCTGGTCGCGGAGGGTGGCAACACGGATACGTACCAGGTGCGCCTCACGAGCCAGCCAACCAACCTGGTGACGCTCAACATCGCACCCGATCTGCAGGTCACCACCGATCAGAAATCGCTCACGTTCGATGCCAACAACTGGAACGTGTTCCAGACCGTCATCGTCGCCGCCGTGGACGATCCCAAGGTCGAGGGCAACCACATAGGCATCATCAATCACGGTATGGACAGCCTCGATCCGTTCTATGACAACCTCAAGGCCGACCCGATCACCGTCAACATCGTCGACAACGACATCGCAGGCGTGGTCGTCGCGCTCGACGACGGCAACACTGTGGTGCGCGAGGGCGGGTTCTGCGACTACGTGATGGTATCCCTCTCCGCGCAGCCCACAGCCAACGTGACGATCAAGATCTTTAGCGGTATCGATGCGAGCACGAACCCAGCCAACGGTGTGGTGTTCACGCCTGACGCGTGGAACATCCCGCAGCGCATCAACATCTGTGCCGTCGATGACAAGCTCTCCGAAGGCCCAGAGATCGAGTCGCTCAAGGTGATGAGCTACAGCGATAACGCCTATTTTGCGAGTAAGCCCTGGCCTGATGTGCTCGTGCGCATCGAAGACAACGACAGCATGGTCATTACGCGCCCGTACCCGAACGCGAATACGCCGATCGTGCTGTATCGCGCGGGCGGCAAGGACGCGGGTATCTTCACCATCCAGCTCCAGCAGCAGCCAACCGCTAACGTCACGATCACCCCGATCTGGCCGGCCGGTATCAAGGCGACGAGCACGGCGCAGAACAGGATCATCATCACGCCCAAGACCTGGTCCAAGCCAACCTTTGTGCGCATCAGGGTCGACAAGCCCAAGAGTGGCTCTGGAGAAGTCAAGAAGTCGATCAGGTTCAAGGTGGCGTCAACCGACCGCAACTTCGACAAGCAGATCCCGACCGCTATCCAGGTGCTCATCAGGCAGCAGTGGAAGCCTGGTGGGCGCACGAGGCCTGCGGCCGCGAATGCCGTCAACCAGGCGAATGGGCGTCCGGCCGATCGTGGGTTCCTAGTCGCGCCCAAGCCACGCGCTCCGCTGGCGCCCAAGCCGATCACGGCGAAGCTCCCCGGCGCTGCCTCGCCGACGCTCGCGGCCATCCTGCCAGCTGCTGGTACGCCGTTCGACGCCGCGTCGATGCTCGGGCGCAACTTCGAGATGGATCCCGCGCCCCTGCCCGAGGGTGGCAACGTGCGCGGCGGCATCGTGCGCATCGACAGACTCGTCGCGAGCTTCGATCGGCTCGACCAGGCCGTGAAGGCCGCTCGATCCCAGCGCACGAAGGACCTCTCGGGCACGCCGCCCACGGACACTCGCTGGCTCGTCCTGCAGGGCGCCGACCGCCGCTTCCACGTGTACGTCGCCCGTCTCACCACGACCCGTGCGGCCGTGCTTGAGACGGCCATCCCCGTCGACATCTTCGCCACCGGCTTCGCGATCTACCACGATCCCGCAGTCGACCGCTGGGTCGCCCGCCGCGACACCGCCAAGTAGTCGCTGGCTGCCTCGGCGGCTCAAGCGACGCTTGATGTCATCCAGGCGAGCCGAGGTGCGGACTTGGTCGATCAGATGCGGGCTCGGGGATGTCCGGAACGTGCGACATCCAGCAAGCGTGACGATCGAAATGTGACGAAACACGCGCGCATCGTGCCGGAAGTGTAACAACCCGTGTCGCCTCGTTACCCCGCCCTGCTGGTCCTCCCAGCACCGCCGGCGAACACGTGTCGCAGAAAACGCCCATACGTCGGACATGTGTTGCGACACGCGGCGTTTCGCGCGCACAACGGGCGCGCGCGCGGCGCCCGAACAGCGCCCCCCGCGAAGAACGAACGGCCAGGACGTTGGGAGACGTGCCGGGCCGATCGTATGGTTGGTGTCGTGCGGGGTCGTACTGGGTGATACTGGGTGGTACTGGGTGATACTGGGTGGCGCTGGGTCTTGCTCGGGGTGGGTGGTACGGGTGGCACGGGTCTCGCATGGTGGGACGTGAAATCGTCGGCGCCCGAAGGCTCCTACGCGGCCTGCAGGATCGCCACGTTGCGCGTGTCGTCCTCGTGCATGGCAACCGGGGTGGGCTGTGCGGCTTCCTTGAACAGCGGGTCGCGCGTCGAGTAGCCATCGGCGGTGTTGATGACCTGCCGGGCGATGCGCGCATCGTTGTTGATGACGATCGGCGAGAACAAGTTGATCGTACCCTTGCGCACGTCACTGCCCACGTTGACAACGCACATGATCGAGATCTGTGAGGCGTTCTCCACACCGATCGATTCGAGATCGTCGTCGCCGAGCTTCACCTCGTACTCCCAGTGGAAGGCCCACGGAAGCACCACGGGGAACGCAAGTCCCGCATCAGTGGTCGAGTGCAGCCACATGAACACCGAGTCCTCACGCTGCTTGAGCAGCACGAACTCCGTGTGCTGCGGGAAACCGATCATCCCCTGCGGGAAGTCGAGCCGGATGGCCTCGGGCACCTCGATCGTGCCGAAGCGTGTGCTCTCCAACACGACGTTCTCGGCGGCGGGGTGCGGCTGTGGGGTGAGGTCACTCATGTGGGGGTCCATCTCGCGGAGGGTTGACTAGATGAAATCGAGGATCGTCGTCTTCAACATGCGCGTACCAGCGGCCAGCGATGCCTGGTACATGTTCTGTTGGATGGTGAAGTTCATGTACGCCTCAGCGGCGTCTACGTCGGCGACTTCCGAGCGCGCCGACTTAAGGCGCTCCTCGGCCAAGCCCATGCGGTCACCCATCGTCTCCAGGCGCGACGTGCGCGCACCGATGTCCGTACGCACGTTGAGCGTTCGGTCGATCTCGCCGTCGAGCGCCACGATGCCGGTGTCGATACCAGCTGAGATACCGCCCTGAATATCCAGCACGAGCTGATCGATGATGTCGAACGTGTTGCCCGGCTGCGGATTGAGCACCGTCTCGCCGGAGATCTCGGTCGCCACCGTCTGGTTCGGCCCGACGAGCTTGCTCACCACGTTATTGGTGCCCGCATACGCGTTCGCCGGCGCGGGATACGGCTGCGTCGCTGAGCCAGTGCCCGAGAAGACATACGCCCCCGCGTGCTGCGCGTTCATCGCGTCGCGGATGACTTCCTTAAGCTGCGTGATCTCTTGCGCGATGCTCGCGCGGTCGGAGAGGTTGTTGGTGTCATTCTTAGCCTGCAGCGCCTTGGTGCGAATCGTGCTGAGTGCCGTGGTGATGGTGTCGAGCGATGTGTCCTGCGTGTCGAGCACACCTATCGCGTCCTTGATGCTCGACTGGTAGCGCTGCACGTCGACGATCTGCGCGTCGAAGTCGATGATACGTCCCGCGCCCGCGGGATCGTCGCTTGGCCGCGTCACGCGCTTGCCGTCGGAGATCTGCTGCTGCGACTTGGCCATCTTCGCGTAGATCGACTGCACGTCGGTCTGGAAGCGGTTGGAGATCGCGTTCTGCGTGATACGAATCGCCATCAGAGACCCACCCGACCCATGCGGTTGATGATCGTATCGATGGCGTCATCCATCGTGGTGAGCACACGCGCGCTGGCGTTGTAGGAGTTTTGGAAGCGCAGCATGTTGCTCATCTCCTCATCCATCGATACGCCGGACACCTGGTCTCGGCGCGCCACGGCCATGTCCACGAGCACGTCGGCGTTGGAGAGGCTGTTTTGGAAGCCCGACGCCTGCGCACCCAGCCCGGTGATGGTGCCGGTGTAGTAGCCCTGGAACGTTGCGCCACCCATCGAGGCATTGGGAGCCGTGCGCAGCGCGGCCATCGCGTTGAGAAATATCGAGCCGTTCGACGGCTCACCGCCGCCACCCCACGAGCTGGCCGCCGCGACGAGGCGCGGGTTGGTGAGGATGTTGTTCGCCGGATCGAGGCGGATGCTCGCCGCCGTCGTCATGAGTGGATCGAAGACGTTGCCGCCGGCGTTGCCGTTCAGGTCGAACGAGCCGGTCGAGTGCGCCGCGTTGACGCTCAGCACGAGCTCGCCCGCGATGTTGTCGAGCGCCGTCATGTACGCGGGGATCGTGGTGTTGTTGAGCTCCTCGTCCGCGAACGCCGAACCGCTGGTCAAATCACCGTTGCCGTACGCCGTGTCGAGATCGGCGCGCACGATGGCGGTGAACCCACCCGCAACGAGCGGGTCGACGAGCGCAATAGGCGTGGTCGTGCCCATCGTGATCGTGACCTCGCCGGTCGCCGCTTCCGTCCATGTGTAGTTCACGACCTTGGAGAGGTCGTCCATGAGGCGGTCACGCTGATCGAGTAGATCGTTGGGCTGCTGGTTGTGTTGGAGGGCGAGGGAGATCTCGGTGTTGAGCGACGCGATCTGCTGGGAGATCCCGTTCACCGTTGTCACGGTGTCGTTGAGACGCGTGTTGCTCTGCGCTGCGATCGTCGTGAGGTCGGCCGCCGTCTGACGCAGGCCGTTGGCCAGCGCATCGACGTTCTGCGCAAACGTCGCCCGCGTGCCGGGGTCGGCCGGGTTATTACCCACCGCCGTGATCGAATCGAAGAACTTGGACATGAGCTTGGAGATGCCCAGGTCGCCCGGCTCATTGAAGGCGCTCTCGACCTGGTCGAGCTGGTCGACCATCGTCTGGGACATCGACTGACGACCGAACTGCTGACGCACGTTCTGATCGATATAGCGGTCGCGCAGACGCTCGATGCGCAGCACCTCAACGCCGGTACCCATCTGGCCCGGAGTGGTCTGTGACATGAGCGATGGGCTCGACCACGGCGCGGTCGTCGACAGCTCTGCACGCTGGCGGGTGTACCCGTTGGTGTTGACGTTGGAGATGTTGTGGCCGGTGACATCCAGCGCGTTCTGGTGGGCGAGGACACCGCGCAGTGCGGTGTTGAGGCCCATGAATGTGCTCTTGTACATCGTGAACCCCCTCCCCTAGACCTGTGCGTCCAGCAGCCGCAGGCGCGGTGCATCCGTCTGTGAACCCGTCTTGCCGTATGTGACCCGCTGCGTGCGGTCCACCGTCACGCCCTGCACCATCACGTCAATGATCGCGAGCTCCTGCTCGAGCATCGCCGCATTGCGAGTGACGACTGCATCCAGCTGCGAGGCGAGCTCACGCAGCTCATCCGCCGCACGCGCCAGGGCTGCACCGATCGGCGCGTCGCACACGGCAACGATCTTGTCGCGCGTGACCTCGAACGGTGGAATCCCCAGTGACGCACCCGCCTGATCGATGAGGATCGAGCGGCGCACCTCGGCGCGTGAACGCTCAAGCATCGCGATCTCCACCTCTTGCAAGATCGCGTGCACCGCGTGCACATCCTGCTGCTGCAGCGCGCTCAGCTGTGCGTGCGACAGATCCAGAAGGCGGCGCCACACGCGTGACTGCTCCTCCAGGTTGGCACAGATCTCGTGCGCGATCTCGCGGATGCCGCTCACGAGCCGCTCCCTTCCGTGGTAGCCGCCGGCTTGGCGACCTTGGTGGCGATGCCTGCGGCCTCTGCCATCTGTCCGTAGAGCGATGCGGCCAGCCCGAGCCCGCCGCCGTCGAGCACGGCCTGCGTCATCTGGTCGGTCGCCATGTCCTTGTAGCCATCCGTGGAGCCACCGACCGCCTGGGCACCGTCGTCGTCGCCCATGAGCTTGCCGGCCTCTTGCATCGGCTTGAGCATCTGCTGCACGAAGAACCGCTCGAACTCGAGCGTCGCGCGGTACATCTGCTCTTGCTCGGGCGTGTCGAGCTTGATCCCCGCCGGGGGATTGAGAGGCTCGGTGCCGAAGCTGGATGTGGGGTCGATTGCTGGCATGTCAATTCAGTCCGTGAGGAGTTCCTTCTCGCTTAGCGGCGCATCGCGTTGGCAATACCGAGCATCTCGTCGCTCGTGGAGATCACCTTGGACACGCTCTCGAAGGCACGCTGGGCGTTGATCATGTCCACCATCTCCGTCATGACGGAGACGTTCGATCCCTCGACGCTGCCCTGCGTGACGATGCCCGTACCGTTGGCACCCGGGTTGGCGATCGCCGGCGCGCCGGAGTTCACGGTGGCAGCGAACACGTTGCCGCCGAGCGCTGCCAGGCCGTTCTGGTTGGCGAAGGTCGCGGTCTCGATCTGGCCGAGCACGGTTGTCGCGCCGTTCATGAGGCAGGTCACGAGCCCATCGGTGGAGATCTTGAGGGAGCCGGGCTGCGCCTCCATGGGCACGCCGATGATGGGCTCGAGCTGGAAGCCGCCCTTGGTGACGATCTGGCCGTTCGCGTCGACCTCGAAGGAGCCGTCGCGGGTGTAGCCGATGCTGCCGTCTGGGAGGGCGACCTGGAAGAATCCTTCACCCTCGATCGCCATGTTGGTGCCTACGCCCGTCTCGCGCATGTCACCCTGGGTGAAGGAGAGCTCGGTACGGCCCTGAGCCACACCCATGCCAGACTGGGCACCCTGGCGCGCCGACTGGCGGTCGCCGATCTGCTGGTACAGCAGGTCCTCAAAGCTCAGACGCGAACCTTTGAAGCCGTTCGTGTTGACATTCGCGAGGTTGTTCGCGATCACGTCGACGTTGGTCTGCATGGCAGACATACCCGTCGCCGCTGTGTACAGCGAATTCATCATGGCCGAAGGCTCCTACGTTCTTCTCGACCACGTGGTGTGGATGCCTCGGTCGGTCGGCACCCACGGGGAGCCCTGCGCCTGGCAGTCCACTCCGTGACTTGGTTGTGGTCGGGAATCATTCCCTGCTGACACAGTTGCTGTGTCCTCGAAGGGTGCATCGACGCTGGGCTCAGCCCGCTTGAACGAGGGGCGAGCGAACGCACCGCATTGCAAACAGGCCTGGTGCGAGCCCACAGCGGCAACGCCGGGCGCGGAGCGTTGCGTTCACAGTGATGCGTCCGCAGCGCTCATTCGTCGCACTGGACGCGTCGGCAGTCCACGCCCTGCTGTCCACGTGCGTCGCGCGCGCGAGGCGAGCCGTAAGCAAATCGACGCGATTCCACACACCAACCACCAGAACCGCGTTTTCTGCCAGCGAGTGTTGATTCGACGGTGTGATGTGATGCGGTCAGCGCGAGCACCTGTTTCACGCACCACCGCTTGACGCCAATCACAGCTTCCTCGCCTCAAATTGCGGATTTATCCTCAAGCTCTAGTGAGTATGCGCCGATGCTCACCAGGTCTACCCTCATGGGGTGGATCCGCTCGTGCACGGAACGCACATGCGGAAGTCCGGGTTGAGACGGTAGGGCAGGAGCCTCACCGAGCCGGGTCACGGAAGACGACATGAGCTTACGGATCGCACATAACGTCGAGGCACAGGGGGTTCTTCGGAACCTCAATGTCTCGTCGGACCGCATGGCGGTTGCGATGAAGCGGCTCAGTAGTGGTCTGCGCATCAACTCGGCGGCGGACGACGCCGCCGGCCTCGGCATCAGCGAGCAGATGCGCGCTCAGATCCGCGGCCTGGAGATGGCCAACCGCAACGTCCAAGATGGCATGTCGATGGTCGCCACCATGGAGGCTGCCCTCGACGAGGTGCACTCCATCCTCCAGCGCGGCCGCGAGCTTGCAGTGCAGTTCAACAACGACACGTACTCATTCAGTGACAAGGGCGCGATCATCCAGGAGCTCACCGCGCTGAGCGACGAGATCTACCGCATTGAGCAGACGACCACATTCAACGGGCTGCGGCTGCTCGATTCGTCGACCGTCGTTACCTTGCAGGTGGGCGCGAACCAGGGCGAGACGATGACGGTCTCGATGGTCGATCTGTTCGGCGCCGGTCTCAACCTCGTGCGCCCGGTCACGTTCTTCGCGCTCCCGTGGCTCTCCGCCGACATAGCGGGATTCGACCTGCACATTCAGGATGTCTCGAACGCGCGCACGCGCCTGGGCGCGATCAGCAACCGTCTCGAGCACACGCTCAACGCGAACCTGAACGCGCAGGAGAACCTCATGTCTGCGGAATCGCGCATCCGCGACGTGGACATGGCCTCGGAGATGACCCAGTTCACCAAGCAACAGGTCCTGCAGCTGAGCACACAGACGGCGCTCGTCTTCGCACAGCAGAGTCCGGGCCGGATCCTCGACCTACTGAAGTGATACATAGTCCGGAGTCCGACTCCGTTTCCGCGTGTACGCGCTCGCGCGTGGATTGAATCGTGCCTGGGTGCGCGCGGTTCGTCCGATGTCAGACGACGAGCAGGACATGCCGCAGCTACGTGAAGCTCGGCCTACGTGGTCAGCGCGCGACGCTCAGCGTCAGCCGCCGAGGTTGCCGACGCTGTTGACGGCCTTGTCGAGCGTGCCGTCGATCGCGGTGATCACACGCTGCGAGCTCTCGTACGAGCGCATCGTGGTGATCATCTCCACCATCTCCTTGACGGAGTTGGTACCCGAGGCCTCCACGAAGCCTTGACGCAGTTGCGTCTGCTGCGGGAATCCACCGGTCTCGGTGCCGGTCCACAGGTTCTGGCCAACCTTGCGCGCGGTCGGGATGTCAAGCGTGGAGATGCCGATCTGCCCGAGCGCGTCGCCGTTGGCGCCGAGCACTTGGCCGTCGGCCTTGATCGTCGGATTGCCGGACGTGCCGACATCGACGGGAAGGTTGTCAGGACCCAGCACGTACTCGCCGTTCTGGGTGGTGAGGAATCCATCGGGCGAACGGCTGAACTGCCCGTTGCGCGTGTAGCCCACGGTGCCGTCGCTCGTGCGGACGCGGAAGAAGCCGTCGCCGCCGATCGCCACGTCCATAGGTTGCTGCGTGGCGCGGAACGAGCCCTGCGCGAAATCGGTGACGGTGCCCGCCACGCGGGTGCCATAGTTGCTCGTGCCAACCACCGCACCGTTCTGACTCATGTTGAGCAGGAGCGTATCCGCGAAGGTCTCGTTGACGACGCGATCAGGCTTGAACCCGACGGTCGAGACATTGGCGAGATTGGACGCGATCGTGTCCTGGCGCACCATGGCGCTGGTCATGCCCGTCGCGGCTATGTAGAGGCCTCGTTCCATCACGGTGGAGATCGGCGCCGCGCTATCGAACCTGAACTGACCTGGGTACGTTGCACATATTGCAGACGCCGTGCGGGTCGAACGGCTCAAGCTCCACGCCGCAACGTCCGATGCGAGTAGTGCGGGGCCGCGTGCCTCGTGGGCAGCCGCGCACGGATCGCGCGACGGGCCCATCTGTTCAACACACGACGCAGGATGCGCTCGGTGCAGATCGACCCCACCACAGGGACCACAGTCTTCGTCGCCACACAAGGCGGCGATCTCACGCTCGACCCTGGCCGCCAGGTCGTGGCGCGAGTCGTGGGCATGGATGCTGAGGGCCAGACGCAGATCTCACTCGCGGGGCAGACGCTCAGCGTCCAGTCGGACGCGCGCCTGCGCGTGGGCGATACGATCAATCTCACTGTCACCCAAGCCGACGCCACTGGCGTACGCCTGGCGATCACCGGACCGGCGGCGCCCGGCGGCGAGCAGAGCGGTCTTGGTGGCAACCTCGCCGGCGGTTTCGGTGGCGGCGGCGGCGCGCTCATCCGCGAGCTCGCGCGCGCAGGAGTGCAGGTCACTCCGCAGATCGCGAACGCCGTGGGTATCGTCGCCGAGCAACTCGGGGGAGGATCCAGCGCCGCGCGCGCCGTTGCCAACCTCGCCAGCCGCGACATCGCGCTCTCTCCCGCCGCCGCCACGCGTGTGGCTGCGGCGCTCGACCTGGCCGGGTCCATCGGTCCGTCGCTCGCGTCGCTCGCCGCACGTTCAGACAGCGTCGCCGCTGCGCTTCCGGGTGGCCCGCCGAGCGCCGCCGCGCTGCGCTCGCTGCTTGCGCCGAACCTCTCGCACTCCGAGCTCGCCGTCGCGCGTATCGTGCAGGCCACGCAGGCATCCGCGCCCAATGGGCCGATGATGCTTCCGACGCCGCCCGCGACAACCAGCACGTCGGTCATGCAGAACTACGTCTCCTCGCAGGTGGCGGCGACGACGAGCCTCGACGATCTCGCAGCGCAGAACACGCTCCTGGGCAACGCGAACACGCTCACCACGGGGCAGAGCGGCGCGCAGACGTCAGCCTCCGGGGCTGGCGCAACCGGGCTCGCCCCTGCTGCGCTCCAGGCTGCGCTGCGTGGCCAGGCCGCCGGCGGCGAGGCTGGCGCAGGCGCCAACGGACAAGGTGCACAGGGCGCGCAGAACGGCGGCCTGCAGCAGCCCTCGGCGCTCGCGTCCTCGCTCACCGCATCCGCAACCGCCTCAGAAGCCGCTCCCATCCGCGCGAGCGCGTCGGCCGCCGCTGCCACAGGCTCCGCCAATGCCACAGCATCCCCAACGAATCCACGCGCTGCGCAGGCGGTGGTCGATCTCGCCACGCTCGCGACGCGCTTTGCCGGTGCCGTGGCAGGCGCCGCTGGAGCCGTGGGCGACGCCGCCAACGCTGCGAGTCGCGGCATGAACGCCACAGACATCGCGCAGCAGGCGGGCGCCCCGGGTGCCACGGGCGCTGGTGCCGCATCGGTCGCGGGCGCAGGCGCGGATGGCGACCCCGCCCCCATCGTCACGGCACTGCGCGCGTTCCTCAACTCACCTGGCGCCGAAGGCGATGCCGCACGCCTCATGCGTACCCTCTCCACGGCTGACCCTGCCCTGCTGCGCGCCGCGATCCAGACGCTCCCGGAATCGCAGTCGCTCCAGCTCGCCGGCCAGCTGCTCGACATGCTGCCCAGCGGTGCGCAGCTGCCCGGCACCGCAGCGCAGCAGCTACGCCACGGCGTACACGCCGCGCTCCACCACCTCGGCCAGGCCCTCGCAGGTCCGGGCGGCGATGACGTCACTGCCCTGCGCCACGCGCTCGAGCAGGTCGCCGCCACGGATCCGCGCCCGGCCGTCGCGGGCGACGCCGCGCGGCTACTCAGCGCGCTCGACGGTCAGCAGATCCTCTCGCGCACCGCGAGCGGCGCCGACCCGGGCTACGTCTACTTCCAGGTGCCCATGCCCAATGGCCAAGGTGCCGAAGTGATGGTGCGCCGCGAGCCCGGTCGCCGCAACGTCTCGTTCGACGAGTTCAACATCGCCTTCCTGCTCGACACGCAGCACATCGGTACGCTCATGATCCAGCTCGATGCGAACCCTGCCGGCATCCGCGCGGACGTGCGCACGAACCTCCCCGAGCTCGAGCCCTTCCTGCGCGCCCGCACCGAGGATCTCGTTGGGCCGCTCGGACGCGAATCGCGCCGACCGGTGACGGTCACGACGGGCGTGTTCGATCAGACGCCACCCAAGAGCCTGCTCGAGCCGCAGCTCGGCCTCATCCCGGGCGCGAACGAGTTCTATGTCTGATTCCCGCGATCAGCAACGCGCGCGCAACTTGCGCGAGCGCCAGTCGGGTCCTCCGCCCGGGCCGGACGACGATGTCAGTGGCCTCGAAGTTGCTGCACTGCGCTACGACTCAGGTGAGGACCATGCGCCCAAGCTCGTGGCGCGCGGTCGTGGGCAGACGGCGCGCAAGATCATGGAGCTCGCAGCCGAGCACGATCTACCGGTGACGAAGGATCCCACCCTCGTCTCCATCCTCGGCGCGCTCGACGTCGGCGCAGACATCCCACCCGATCTCTACGGCGTCATCGCCGAGGTGCTCGCGTGGGCGTACCACGCAGACAAGACGCAGGCCGAGCGCCGCCAGGCCCGCCGCGCCGCGTAGCCCTGCCTCGCCGCCTCACTGCGCGGCCTTGCCGCGCCGCGTCAGGCGCTGGCGCGGTCGCTCGCGCTGCGGCGCACGACCTGCACGTTGGGGTAGACGATCGTGCGGTTGCGGCCCGAGCCCTTGGCGACGTAGAGCGCCTGGTCGGCCCGCTCGAACAGCTCAGAGGCGTTGGTCGCCTGCTCCGGAAATGACGACACGCCGATGCTCACCGTCACACGCCCGTCCGCACCCAGCTGTGGCAGCTCGAGCTCGCTCACCGCGATGCGCAGTCGCTCAGCCAACCGCACGGCGTCCTTGGCGTCACCAGGTACGAGCACCACGAACTCCTCGCCACCAAACCGCGCTGCGAAATCCGAGTCCCGCTTCTCCGCCCGCACGCTGTCCGCCAACGCGCGCAGCAGGAGGTTGCCGGCCTGGTGGCCGTGCGTGTCGTTGAAGCGCTTGAAGTGGTCGAGGTCGAGCACGAGGATGGAGCACGAGCCACCGTAGCGCCGCACGCGATCGATCTCATAGCGCACCTGTGCCTGGAGGAAATCGTAGTTGAACAGTCCTGTAAGACGGTCGGTGAAGGAGCGCTGCACGAACTTGCCGACCCGGTGGCGTAGCTGGGTGACGCGCTCGCCCACCATGAGCAGCACGCCCGCCAGCGCGATGGCCATCGACATCTCAGACCGCAGGGCGAACAACACCACGACAGCACCAGGCAGTGAGAAGTGGCGACCGAAAAACGCTGTGCCCATCACGAGTGCGGCGAACAAGAGCACGAAGCCACTGGCCGGGACATCAGCTCCGATGAACCATCCGGCCACGACGCTGGCGACGAGGATTCCCGCCACGGCCCGACGAAATGTCGCCGGCACATCCCCGCTGCTTCGAGAGGTCATACAGGTGCGTTCGACGCGCCTGCGGCATCTCCTGCCGACCAGACTTCGATCTGTACGGGAGCTGTGCCCGACATGCCAATCGCCGTTGCGGCCGTCTCCGACAGATCGATGATCCTGCCGTCGATGTAGGGCCCGCGATCATTGATGCGCACGAAGGCGCACTTCGCGGTGGCCGACGAGTAGACCCGCACGATGGTGCCGAACGGGAGCGTCTTGTGCGCCGCCGTCATCGCCGTCTGGTCGTAGACCTCACCGTTGGCGGTGTTGTTGCCGTTGAACCCGGGGCCGTACCAGGACGCCTCGCCCTGCTCGATCTGCCCGGTGGCCTTGAGATCGGGCGACGGCGGCTCACAGCCCACACCGCCAATAGCCGCGCCCACGAGACCACTCCAGCCGGCGAGCGCATCACCTCCGGTGGCGGCCCCCCAGTAACCAATACCGGGGATCGGACCCGTGGCGAAGATGTAGTCGGCGTTGATGCTCTCGTGCGTCTCGCCGTCGGCGCCCGGCGTGGCGCGCGCCTCGATCACGCTCTTGATGGCATCGATGCGCATGCCGAGCGTGAGCACGTCTGAGCGCAGGGCGTCAGCCGCGGCGGTCGCAGCCGCAACCTCTGCCGCGATGCGTGTCTGGTCGGCGGCGAGCCGTTGGTCCTCAGGCGCAAGCGTCGCGACGAGCTCGGCGCGGCGATCCACGTCCGGGCTCTCGCGCACCTCCATGAGCGCGTCGAGCTGTGTGCTCTGTCCAGAGTCGAGGAGGACTCCGATGCGTGCGGCGTAGCGCAGCACCACGGCATCCAGGCGCCCCGCAGCGCCCTCGAGCGCATCAGTCTGGGCAAGGAGCCGCTGCTGCGCGGCGTCACGCTCGGCGGTTACGCGGGCGAGCTGCTCCTTGAGCGACGGTGTCGAGCCGACGATCGGTTCCTCCACCGGCTCGGCGCCTGCACTCGTGGAGGTATCAGGGCCCACACCGGTCGCGTCAGGCGTGGGAGCCACGCTTCCATCCGGCAGCGCGTCGGCCGGGCTCAGTGCGCCCAGGTCCTCCATGCCGCCAACGTCGCCTCCTCCACCCGCATCAGCCAGGGCCATGCCCGGCAGCGCGGCCACGAGCAGCACCCCGATGATGGGAATCATGCGCCGCGCGCGTGCAGATATGGAGGGTCGCAACACGGGAAGGGCATCGGCACACGCGGGGCGGGAACTTGAGCCCCTGGGCACGTTGTCCCCCTCGCAAGTGACGCATCCATGGGGTTCACTCAAGGAGTGACGGGGAATTGACGATGTACACCCGAGCGAGGTAGCCGATGTTCGATCCACTCCGAAATCGATACGCACTCCGATGCCCGCAGCTCGAATCGCAGGTGTGGGTACCCGTGAGCGCGTTCCGTATCATCCGCCGTCTGCGCGGAGCGCAGAGTCCCGCAGTCTTTCGCGTCGGTTTCGAGTGCGAGTGCGGCGATCGCCACGAGGCGCTGGTGGCGCACGACCGGCTCGACTGGGCGCCGCTGGGCACCGACAGCACCGAGACCTTCACCAATCTTGCCACCGGCAAGCGTGAGCTCGTCGCGACCGAGCTCGTCGAGCAGGCGACAGGTCACCTGCGCAAGGGCGCGTGGCCGTGGACGTTCTGGTGCCACCCTGAGAGCGCACTTCGTCCGGGATTTCCCAGCTCCTTGCGCTTCGTCACCCCCGAGCACGAGTACGGGGATGCACGAGTCGGCGTGCTCGTGCGCTGCAACTCGTGCGAGCGCCACACGGTGAACATCGTCTCCACCACTCACCTCGACGTGCCCTGGCACAACGACGAGCACATCGCCTTCGTCGCGCAGCTGTTCGACGGCGATCGCATCGCCCCCGAGGAGCGCTTTCGCCACCAGCTCTGGGACGGCCCCGCACGCACGCAATGGCTCAGCGACGCGGGGTGACGCGCGGCGCGGAGCGCGTCAAACACCATCCTCGTCTCGCTCGAACACGACCGGGTATGCATGACTCTCGCTCGTACTCACAACGCCAATCTACCCTGCTTGCTCGTCAAGGTCATCGGAAGGTCGGAGTGTCCTCTGGGTGGTGTGTCGTGTGTTCTAGGCGACGGCGAGTTCCGCGTGCGCCACGCGATGATCAGCGGCCGTCGGAATGATCGGGTTGGACAGGAACGCACCTTCGGCGACTTCGATATCCGCAAATGCGGACTGGATAGTGGCCACGTGGACGCGCTGGTCCGCGTTGATCGCTGCGGCAGCGTCGGCACGGATACGCCCGATCTCGTCGGCTCGAATTGCTACCTGCACGTCTGCGCGGTGCGCTGCATCACCAACCGTGCGGACGCGATCAGCCAGGCCCATGGTCTGCTCCCTCGCGGTGACCGCTGCCCCTTCGGCCAATGTCGCGAGTGACTTCGTGGCCTCGACGACTTGATTTCGCCCAAATGCGCCGCCGGCGATGCGCTTGCCCGACGCCACCCCGTGCGCGGCATTATCGGTCGCCTCGGACAGCACACGCACGAACTCGTGCACGGCCACCTGCCGCGTGAGGTCGCGGCGGATCGTCAACGCGGCGCCGCTCGCCACCCCGATCGTGCTCGCCGCCATGATGCCGGCCATCACTGGACCACCAACTACAACCGTCTCGACCCCCAATATCGAACTGGCAATAACCCCAAAGCCCCGGAAGAAACGCTCGTTCTCGGTCCACGTCGCACCACGTCCCGGGCGAATGGTGACGCGCTCATCGAGCCGCTCAAGGCCCGCGCGCAGGTCCACGAGTGCCGCGCCCAGATGCGCGTCGTGCGTGGATCCAGTGGAAGCCTTGAGCGCGGCGGCGGTATCATCGATGACTCGCAGCAACTCCGAGTGCGCTGCGGCGACCTGCGCGAACGCCGGCTCGAGGTCGTAGACCCGCGTCACTGCGGCGGGGAGCGGCGTCGACGCGCCGATGCCTCGTTTGATCGCCTGCCCCAGCGCTGGAGCCTCGTCGGCAATCGCACGAGAGGCGGTCGCCATCGTTTCCCACGCGTGTGAGTAGGCTGATGCGGCGGTGTTGAGTCGTACTGCCATGTCTACGGCGAGCGCCATGTGCGTGTCCTCCCAGACGATAGGTATGCGGTCTAAGCCCCGATGAGTTCCGCGCGCGCGGCGGCTGCGGCGGCAACCGTATCCACGGGCGCACTCATCGGCGGCGCGACCGACGCCAGCTCCCGAAGCGCGGCGCCCATGGTCGCGTCGTGCTCTGTCATCACCTCGCGAAGTGCCGTTGTAGCATCTGCACGGATGCCAGCGAGTGCGTTCGTACGCGAGACCACCGCCTGCTCGCGCTCGAACCGCGACGTTGCGGCGATCTGCACCTGATCGACGATGCCGGCGAGCTGCTCGCGCACCTGCGCGTGGGCCGCGCGTGATCCTGCTGCGAGCTCCTCCGTCGCCGCGGACAGCCGGCGCGCCGACATGAACTTGTTCCCGACCATCCGTCCCGCAGGGGTCCCTGCCGCCGCGACCTCAGTGACGTCTGCGAGCAAGCGCACATACTGGGAAGAATCGACGGTGTGCCGAAAACCTATGCGACCCATCCATGCGCCCTCGCCAATGAAGGTCGCGCCCAAGGCGACGAACGCCCCAGTCATCAGGCCGCTCGTCGAACCAGCTCCCGCAGCGGCCATCGCCAGCGTGGTTGCCCCGGCACCTCCCGTGACCCCCATCAGGCCATAGTTGATGATCGAGCCAAGTCGATCGCCTCGTTGATGCGCCCAGTAGGAGACGTCGACATTCGGCTTGGGGAGCTTGTATCTGAGGTCCGCGAGGGCCGCTCCCAGATGCGTGTCGAACGCACTGCTGGCTCTCAGGCGCAGCTCGCTACTCGCCTCGGCCATCACGGAACGAAGCTCCTCGTGCGCCCGCACCACCTGCGACTGTGCCGCATCCAGGTTCGCGACACGGCGCACCACGGCGGGCAATTCCGCGTCGACCTTCACGCCGCGCTTGATCACCTTGGCGAGCACCGGTGCGTCGTCCGCGAGCGCGCGGCTTGCCGTCTCCATGGCGCTCCACGACTTCTGGTACATCGCGCTCGCCGAACCAAGTCGGCCGGCCATCTCCACTGAAAGTCCCATGCGGTGCTCCCCGAATCCCGATCCGTCCCCACGGATCCCCGTACCAGATCATCGGAACGTCGGCAGATCCCGTTGCAGCGCTCGCCGTATGCACCTTAATCGTCGGCGAGCGGGTCATCCCGACGGCGCAGGTCGATCTGCCCGTTCACGCCGAGCGCGCGCAGGCGCGCTGTCTCAGCAGCGACGTTCGCCGGCTGCCACAGGAGCGGCAGGTTCCAGATGTTCACGGTGATGCCGCCCGCCCGCGCGCGCCGCACGTCATCGGGGTCCACACCAGGCGCCCGCATCGCCACGGCGACCTTGCCACCGAGTGCCTGACCAGCCTCGATCACCGCACGAATACCGAGCGTTCCGGGCAGCGGCCGGTTGAGGCTGATCCACGCCGCAGGGAACAGGTGCCGAACCGCTTTCGCCGCACGCATGGACACGCTCGCACCGCTCCAGGGCTGCTCGACGGACAAGTTGAAGGTGATGCGCTCGTGCGGCACGCGCAACCGATCGAGCGTGTCGACCACTGACGCCAGCGCACCCGCATCCTTCACATCCACGCGCAACATCTTGCCAGACCGCGCCCCGAGCGTCGCCCACTGCTCGAACGTCAGCTCGGGTACGCGACCGGAATCGTGTGCCATCACAGCCACGCCATCGCGCACGCGGATGTCGCCCTCGAGCGAGTTGTACTCCCCCGACAGCGCGATGGCGAGCTGGGCACGGGTGTTGGAGTAGTGCGCGTTGTGCGCCGTCGAGATGTGCGCGTCAAGCGGCCACGCCTGATCGGGGTGTGCGCCTGCGAGGCGCGTGAGCTCCTCCAGCGATGGCCCTGTCGGAACCGGAGCAGCCACAAGCAGCAGTGGCAGCCCGAGTGCGACCACGGGCCGAGCGGACGACATGGTCGTCGCCACATCGTCGATCGGCGTGATGCGCACCGCTAGTAGTGGATGAGGCTGACGAGCTCGTAGCCCTCGAGCTTCTCGCGACCGTTCAGGAAGTCGAGCTCGATGGCGAATACGATGCCGGCCACGACGCCCTCAAGGCGCTCGACCAGCTCGATCTTCGCCTTGGCCGTGCCACCGGTGGCGAGCAGGTCGTCGCAGATGAGCACGCGCTGACCGGGCTTGATCGCGTCGATGTGCACCTCGAGCGCGTCGAACCCGTACTCGAGTGCGTACTTGGCGCTCACTGTGGTGTACGGGAGCTTGCCGGGCTTACGCGCTGCAACGAATCCGACACCCAGCGCGTACGCGAGCGGTGCGCCGAACATGAACCCGCGGGCCTCGGCGCCGAGGATGAGATCTGGCTTCCACGGGCGAGCGGCGTCCGCGAGCGCGTCGACGGAAGCCTTGAATGCCGGCCCGTTGGCGAGCATCGGCATGATGTCCTTGAAGAGGATGCCCGGCTTGGGAAAGTCGGGCACATCGCGGATGAGATCCTCATAGTACGGATGCGTCGTGCTCATTGCCTACTGCTCCTCAGGGCCGCGCAGATGTGCGCGGTGGTCGGCGGACGCGACATTCTCGCACGCGGACCGGAACGACCACGCACGTTCGTCGGAATCGACGCTCAGATGAGCGGTGCAGCGATCCGTCCGGCGGCGCTCTCGCGGCCCGCGCCGCCCGTCGCGCGTGCGGTCATGAGCTTCACGTCGCGCACGAAGGCGATGCGCAGGAACTCGGCGAGCTGCGTGGTGAGGTCCTCAACGGTGCGCAGGCCGCGCTCACGAGCTTCATCGCCTGGAGCGCGCAGGATCGCGGATGCATACTGCTCCACGATCGCACCCTGACGGCTCATGGCCGAAGAGGCCTGACGCAGATGGCGCACGTCCAGCCCGAGCGTGTGCAGCGTGCCGGCCATGGCGATGAGCCCGGCCTCGTCCTGCGTGTAGCGCGTGGTGCCGTCGGAGTCGCGGCGGCCGGTGACGATATCGGCGGCGCGGCACTCCTCCAGGAACTCGTGGGTGACGCCGGCCGAGCGCGCGACGGCCTCAGCGCTGACGAGTTGCTCCTCAACGCCGAGGCGCACGGCACCAGCGGCGGGCTGTGAGCCGGCGACGCGGCGGGGCGCGGCCGACGCGGCGTCGGCGGACGCAGCAGCGCTGGCTCCGGAACCAGCGGCGGCAGCGGCGGCGCCCGGGCGCGGTCCGCCATTGGCGAGCATGCGGCCGAGCTCCTCGCGGATCACGCGCAGCGGCATGAACTGATCGCGCTGCATGTGCAGTGCCACGCGCAGGGCCTCCACGTCGCGCTCGGAGTACATGCGGTAGCCGCTGGCTGTGCGAGCGGGCTCAACGATGCCCTTGTCCTGCAAGAAGCGCAGCTTGGAGATCGAGATATCAGGGAAATCTTCGCGCAGCAGGTCACAGACCTGGCCGATGCGGTATCGCGTTTCCGTCGTGGTGTCGGTCATGCGCTGGCGATGCCTTCCGTGGACTAGTGCGCTTGGGGGTCGGCGCGCCTTCCCATCCGTGGGAGGCAGCGTGTGCCGCTGAACCTGGTGGAGCTACTCAGCCAAGTAGGTGAGCTTGAACTTGCCGATCTGGATCTCGTCGCCGTCGGTCAGCGCCTGCTTGTCGACCCGCTCGTGACTGACGAACGTGCCGTTCAGGCTGGCTCTGTCCTCGATTCGGATCGAGCTCCCATCGTTGTACACCACAGCATGTTCGCGTGAGACGGTCACATCGTCAAGGAAGATGTCTGAGGTCGGTGAGCGCCCGATCGTTGTCGTATCAAGGAGTTTGAAGTGCTCACCCGCACGGCCGCCACCGGCGCGGATGACCAGGGCCGCACCCTGCCCCCCCGACGGCTCCACGGGGACATTCGAATCGGGGTCACGACCAACGCCCGGCAGGGGCATGGGGATCGTCTCGGTGTGTTGCTCACCGACGAGGTACGACCCGCACTTGGCGCAGTAGTTCGCGTCTTCGTTGTTCTGATGTCCGCATGCGGTGCAAAACATGGCAATGGGCTCCGCCCGGGCGCTCAGCCCTTGGGAGCGTCCTCCGGCAGGCCCTTGCCAGCAAGGATGCTGCTGAGCCGGTCGATGTCGATGCCGTCGAGCGCGCCACCGGAGCCCGAGTAGGACTCCTTTTTGCGCGCGAGCAGCTCGCTCTTGAGGATGTCGATGTAGCCGTGGAGGATGCGACGACGGTAGGAGACTTCGTTCTCTTCCTTGACGTAGCGATCGATGAGCTCCTTGAGCCCATCGTCCTTCAGCGAGCCGAGATCGGGCAACGCTTCCACTAGCTTCCTCCTCGTCGTGCGACCTGCAACCCCTCCCGGGCACGCGTGTCGCAGCCGTCAGCCTACACGATCGTCAGGCGTAGTCTCGACTGTAGGTTCAGGGTGCTCGACGGCCGTGGTGTCGCGCAGCACCCATCGACACCTGGCCAGGTGGGATATGAGGACGAACACGTCCAGAGCGAGACCGTCACGTTGCGACAATCACGAGCGCAGATCCGAGCACCGCGCGCGCGGACCACAGGGCCGTACGGACCCAGTTCACGCGGACGAGCGACTGGATCGTGGACGCATGCCATGCGTCTGTGAGACGTCGATGATGGCGCCGTGCGACGTATGCGGTGACCACCCAAGTGCTGAGGACGAGCACGAGGTTCGCGAGCGCCAAACGGTGCGCCAGCGTCGACATAGACACGCAAGCGAGCCACGCGCACGCGACAACCTCCGTGGCCATCGCGGGAAGCACGATCCATGTGATGCGCCGCGAGTGCGAGGTGTGGTGACGCGTCCAATCGGGAAGACTGACGGATGCGAAGGCCGGATACACGAGCAGTTGTACGGCCCAAATCACACCGACCATCACGCCGGCGGCCAGCAGTTGCGCCGCCAGTGCCAGCTCGGTGAGCGTCACGCGTTGCGCTCGCGTGCGGAGCCCGCATAGGTGATCTCGCCGACCCGTCCCGACTCGCGCTGCTCGTGGGCCTGCCACATGCGCTCGGCGATCGCATCTGGGTCGAACTCCCCACCTGGGGCGACCGTGCCGCCCACGGTCACGGTCACAGCGTGGAGCTGTGGATCATTACGAAGCTCCTGGTGCAGGCAAAGTGCGTACGCGCGCAGCGCCGCCTTGCCGACAGACAGCGACGAGTAGGCGGCAAAGGGGCGTGTGGCGAGGATGCCGCCCGTGAACATGAGTGTGCCGCCGCTCGCGGCGCGCATGGGTTCGATCAGGTACATGGCGGCTACCACTGCGCCGATCACGTTCGTTTCGAGGGCCATGGTGACCGCCTCGGGGTCGAGTTGCGACGGCAGGCCTGGTGGCGTCGGGTCGACTGCGTTGTACACCAGCAGGGTCGGCGCGCCACGCTCGGCGACCACCCCAGCGAGCGCGGCCGTCAAGCCTGGCTCGAACGCTGCATCCGCGACGACTGCGGCTGCGTCCACACCATCTGCGACGAGCTCGCGCGTGAGCTCGGAGACAAACGCTTCTGAGCGCGCGACAAGGGTCACCTGGGCTCCGCGCCGCGCGGCGACGCGAGCGACGCTCGCGCCAATCCCAGGGCCAACACCGATGATCAACACGTGTTCGTTCACCGCGAGTCCGTTCGTCCGAGAGGTGCGCTTCGCTCGCACGTACGCGCGCGAACGATCGCTGGATGTGTGACGCCAATATGGATGGCCGCAGGGGGAAAACGACTGAGGGACGGCGCTCTGTTGAGCACCGTCCCTCGTCAGGTCGGGATGACTGGATTCGAACCAGCGACCGCCCGGCCCCCAGCCGGGTGCGCTACCAGACTGCGCCACATCCCGAGATAGCAGGGGCAGCATAGCGGGGCGAGGCCAGCGGTTCCACCCCGACGCGCGAACCCGTGGTGCGGACCCGTTGCGCGGGCCCGTGGCGCGGGCCCGTGGCGCGGGCCCGTGGCGCGGGCCCGTGGCGCGGACCGCACGAGCGCGTCGATCAGGGGCGCACTTGGACGAGCGAGCCGGCGCGCATGGCGTCGAACATCGTGGTCGCGAGATGCAACGGTACGCGCACACAGCCGTGGCTCGCACGCGTGGCGGGAACATTGGGTGCGCCGTGCACGGCGATGCCGCGGTTGAAGAAGCTGAGTGAGTACAACGTGCCGAACTCTGCGTGGTGCGGCCCGCGCACCTGACGCCCGACGCGGAAGGTGCCGACAGGGGTGGCCTCGCCGCACATGCCAGAAACGCGTCCCAATCACCTCCCCCAGGTGATTTTCCCGCGATCGGGAGCGCGCACAACACCCCACTCCTCCGCAGGTGATTTTCCCGCGATCGGGAGCTCCAGTTTCGGTGAGTGTTACTCAGTGACCGCTGGGCGCACACCACGTAACGCTCAGTGTGCGCGGTAGAGCATGTTGAACTTCCATGCACCGGACCGCGGGAAAATCGCCGTTGGGATATGGGTGGTCGTGTGGTGCTCCCGACCGCGGGAAAATCCCCGACCAGGGCCGGCGCAGTGTGCACGACGCAGTGCCCACGGCAGCACGCCCGGCGGCGCGCCGCTCCGCGACTCAGCCGATGGGTGCGGCGCCGTCCAGTTCGTCGTCGCCGTCGCTATCGCGATCTACACGAGCGTAGAACGGCGCAGCGATGCCAATCACGGCAATGAGCGCGAAAAAGAGCGACATGACCGACGCGCTTGCGCGCACGTCGTCGCAGCTGATCGGCGGCTTGCCCACCTTGAGGAACACCTTCGTGCCAGGCGCTGGGCAGCGCGACCCCGTGACGGCCTGCCAGCCGAGGATGCTACTCATCGACACCCCCACGACGATGAGCGTGATCCACGATCCGCGCGAGCCGAGCTTGTACCACATGATGAACGCCAGGCCGATTGCCGCGAACATCGCAATGGCTCCCGGCACCGAGTACGCGTACCACAGTCCCGCGACAGCGAGCACTCCCAGGGCGAACCAGGCGACGTGGTTTCGGCTCATTCGGATCCTCCGCCCACGAGCGTTACCCGTGGGCCATCGTTGGTCGCATCCAGCTCCGTACCCTCGCTCTTACCGAAGGCCTCCTTGGAGCGATGATCGGGTTTACCTGCCGCAATCCACTTGTCAATCTCGTGGAACAGCTCGTCGACGAGATGGTCCTGCGGCACCTTGCGCAGCACCTCACCGTGCGCGTACAAAAAGCCCTGCAGACGCCCGCCCGCGATGCCAAAATCAGCATTGCCTGCCTCACCCGGTCCGTTCACTGCGCAGCCCATGACCGCGATCTCCATGATCTCGTTCGCATAGTCGCGATGCAGTCGCTCCTCCACCTGACCGGCGAGGTCGACGATCTCCACATCCGCGCGCCCACACAACGGGCACGCGATCATGTTGAAGCCCTTCTTGCGCAGCCCGGTCGCCTTGAGCACCTCCCACGCGACCTTGACCTCCTCCACTGGCGGAGCGGAGAGCGACACGCGGATGGTGTCGCCGATACCGTCGAGCAGCAGCGCACCTAGCCCCACGGAGCTCTTGATCGTGCCGGCGAACGGCGTGCCCGCCTCGGTCACGCCCAAGTGCAGCGGGCAGTCGACCTTCTGGCTCAGCTGCCGGTAGGCGTTGACCATCACGACCGGGTCGGAGGCCTTCACCGAGATCTTGTAGTTGAAGTAGCCCATCTTCTCGAGCAGGCGCACCTCCTCGAGCGCGCCCTCAACCAGCGCCTCGGCGGGCGACGGCACCGCCATCGAGCGTAGGTGCATGGGCAGCGAGCCCATGTTCATCCCGATGCGGATTGGGATGTTCTTGGCCTTCGCGGCCTCGACCACCTGGATGACCTTGTCATCGCCCCCGATATTGCCGGGGTTGATGCGCACACACGCGACGTTCGCCTCGATCGCCTTGAGCGCGAGACTGGCGTTGAAGTGGATATCCGCCACCACGGGCAGCGGCGAGAACTTGACGATCTCCGGCAGCGCGTTGGCGTCGGGCAGACCGGGCACCGCGACGCGCACGATCTCACAGCCCGCCTCGAACAGCTCCTGGATCTGCGCGAGCGTTGCCCGCGGGTCATTCGTCTGGGTGGTGGTCATCGACTGTACCGAGACGGGGGCTCCCCCGCCGACGGTGACGCGACCGACCTGCACACTGCGCTTCGAAGCCATGGGCGCAGTCTATCGAAGCGGCATGGATAGGCGGTCCGGCGCGCCTCACATCGACGTGCGCGCTACGGGCGCGCCCAGATGCACCACGCTTACGCTGTGGCGCCCGACGAGCTCTTCCACGATCACCTCGCGGTGACAGACGCGATGATCGTGCTCGAAGCACAGGATCGCCACGCGGTCGTGGTCGAGGCGGTCGCGAAGCGCGTCGAAGGCGAGTTGCGCCGCAGGATCGCCGGTGAGGTACGCCCGGTACTGGGCGCGCCCCTCCTCCGTGTTGCCCGCGCGGAACTCCGCCCGGATGTCGATGGGCGTGCCGAGATCACGCAGGTGCTCGTACGCGATGCCGATCGTCGCGAGTCCTGCGCCGAGACTGGTCTTGGAGAACCCGGCCTTACGGCTCTGCGCGCGAATACGCACGTCCACGAGGCGCGTCACGCCGGCGCCAGCCAGCAACTCGAGCACGTCGTGTTGCGCGCTGCCCTCGTAGCCGACGGTCCAGATCGTCGGACACGCCTGCTTCGCCACGCGGGGCTACTGCTCGTCGAGCGGACGTCGCCCGCTACCCTCGAAGGTGCGCTCGCCGCCTTCGAACTCCGGATTGGGGCGCATGCCGCCGATGCCCGCGTCGATGTGATCGCCGTGCCCGGGCTGGCCAACGCCACCCACGAACACGACATCGGTGCCGTCATCATGGGTCTGGCCATCGACGGATTGTTCGGCGATTCCCAGCGATGTTGAGCCCTTGTCGATCTCCTGCTTGATGAGCGCCTGCTCCATCTCCTGCTCGGCCTGCTGGCGCTCACGCGCCGCTTCCGCACCGTCTCGCAGTGCCTCAAGTTCGTAGTCGCCAGTCATCGTGGAGCTCCTCGTTCGGGTTCTCTCGGACCCTCCCCGGCACGCACCACAGTACACCAACAAATCTACGTCAGCCCGAGGAGCGACTCAGATCATTGTCGAGGCCGATGAAGAACAGCAGCAGCACGAGCGCAATGCCAATGAGCGAGTAGCGTTCGAATGCCACGCGCGGCATGACGCGTCCACGCCGCGCCTTTTCGAGCACGCCGAACAGCAGGTGCCCACCGTCGAGCGGGAGCAGCGGCAGCAGGTTCATGACGGCCAGAACGAGGCTGATGAGTCCGATGTAACGCACGGTGAGATCGTTGCGATCCACCTCGTCCGCGAACTGCACGATGCCGACGACCGAGCCAACCTGCTCACGCGCCTTGGAGCTGACAGCGACCTTGCCGATACCCTTGATGTTGCCCCACGTGATGTCCTTCATCTCGATAACCGCGAGATGTGCACCACGTCCGAAGGAGATGTCCTCGTACCCCACGCGGTCGCGTTCGATGTCGTTGAACCCGAACCCGATGAGCTTCGTGGGATCCTTCGCGTCGAGCTGCTCCGGCACGATCGTCTTGCTGATCCGATCACCGTCGGAGTTGAGCCACACGGCTTTGATGGGCTTGCCCCGACTATCGGCGATGCGCTCGCCGAACTCCGTCACCGTGAGGCCCTTGATAGGTCCGTTCCACTCGATGACTTTCGAGCCCTTGGTGAGCCCCGCATCCGCTGCCGGGCTCGCCTTGGTTGGCACGCCCTTGGCCGGGCCCGTGATCTCATAGTGCGGCACGAGCTGCCACCAGAACGCGGTGAGCACGACGAGCGCGATGACGAGATTCATGAGCGGTCCGGCGAAGATGACCACCATGCGGCGCCACAGCGCGGCACGCCAGTAGGCCTTGGGATGCACGTCGTCGAGCATACCGGTGATGCGCTCGCGGGCCTTGGCGATGCGCTTACGCAGGTCTGCGTCGGAGGTGCCGGTGGCTGCCGCAGCAAGCGACTCGTCGAGCTCGCGCAGCGGTTCGGCGAGCCGCTCGACCAACGTTACCGAGCGCATCTGTCGCGTGCTGGCATCCAGACGCAGCTTGAGATCGCCGTCGTCCACGCGCGGGGTGATCTCCTCAAGTTCCCAGCGCACGCGCTCGGCCACCTCGCGCGGCACGGGCTCGAACATGCCGGGTAACTTCACGAATCCGCCGAGCGGGAGCGCCCCGATTCCGTACTCCACGTCGCCGATCTTCTTCTTGAAGACTGCCGGCGGGAAGAAGAGATAGAACTTGGTGACGCGGATGCCCACGGCGCGGGCCGCGAGGAAGTGTCCCAGCTCGTGCAGGGTGACGAGCACGATGAGGCCAATGATGATCGTCGCGTACGGCATGCCCTCGATATTGTCAGATCGGGTGCCGGGGGTTCACACGCGAACGCGCTACGTGAGCGCCGGGAGCGCAAACTTCTTAAGCATGTCCAGGAACGTGGTGCCGCTCGGGAGGGTGCTCACCGGGATGCGCGGCGTCGATGCGATCGTGTGGAGCCGCTCTGCGGAGGTTGCGAACAGCTCGGCCACGGTGGATGTCGGCAGGTGCACGATGGGCTTGGCGATGATCGCGGATGCGCCGAGCGGAGGAAGGTGGAACGTCGGGGCGCGCCCGAGCGTGCTCACGCCTTCGGCAGCGGCGAGCTTGGCTGAGCGGTACTTGTCAAAGGCTGCGCCGCCGCCGAGCACGAGTGCAGCACCGGCCGCAGCGATGAGCCCGCCGATGGTGGCGCCCTTGAGCACGTCCTGATCGCGCTCATGCGCGATGAACCCGCCCGTGATCGCGCCGATGCCGATGGCACCTGCCGCGAGCGCAAGTTTGGCCGGCGTGACCGGTCCGATGATCCCCGACATCTTCCGTCCCCCTGGAAGCTGGCCGTGTAGTCCCCTACCGGAGTGTCGTGACCGTGCGACCAATCGTCTCAGCTCGGACTCTTCGATCGGTGGGCGTTGGCCAAGCCGCTGGCCGGCCGGAACATGGCCGCTTTCGCGTGCGACACATGGATATGGCCCTGTTCCTTCGACGCGTGCATCCACGGATGCGGATGCAGCTCTCGCTCCCGGGAACGCTGCGCATGGTGTGGGATGCGCTCATGCCACAGCGGTCGAGCCGCCGGACACACGCGCTGGCCGTCCTCGAGCCGCATGCGGGCGTGGTATCGCTGTCGGCGCGATCGGCGTTCGCGTCGCTCATCGAGGCGCTCGGGCTGCGTGCGGGTGACGAGATCGCGATGAGCGCGATCAACATTGGCGATATGGCGCGGCTTGCCGAGGCGTACGGGTTGCGCGTGGTGCCGGTCGCCGTGGACCCGCACACGATGCGCCCGGACGTCCGCGCGCTGGCTGCGGCGATCACACCACGCACCAAGATGTTCGTGGCAGCGTACCTATTCGGCGGACGCACGTCGCTGGCGCAGTGCTCCACCATCACGCGCGCGCACGGGGTGACGCTCGTGGCGGACGCGGCGCAGGCGTTTGGTAGTGAGAACTCAGACGACGAGCCACGTTGGCTCATGGACGAGGACGCAGACGTGACGCTGCTGAGCTTCGGCTCGATCAAGACCGCCACGGCGTTTGGCGGTGGCGTAGCCGTGTGCCGCGACCACGCGCTCGCCGATCGGATGCGCGTCGTGCAGGCCAGCTGGGAGCGACGGGGGCGGCGCAAGCATCTGAGGCGGGCGCTCACGTACCTGGCGTTCGGTGCGTGCATGCGTCCACGCACGTGGCCCGTCGTGCTGTGGTTCGTTAGGTGTCGCGGGCTCGAACCGGATGCGGCGCTCAACGAATTGATGCGCGGATTCGGGGCGGGTACCTCCCCCGAGGCACTGCGCGACGCGGTACGTAGGCGCCCGGATTCAGGCCTCGAAGCAACCGTCGCGCGACGCCTCGCGCGCGGAGTCGACCGCTCCGTGCGCCGCCGCCAAGAAGTGGGCCGAGCGATCGGCCGCCAGTTGGGCATGCACCTGGTCGGCAATCGCGCAGCCGCTCACGCGTGGTGGATGCTGCCGGTGGCGTGCCGCGATCCACTGGAGCGTCAACGCCTGCGGTCGGCACTGCTGCGCTCCGGTTTCGACGCAGTGCCGATCGAAGCGACCACATACGTGGATCTGGGCGTGACACACGGGTCGCTCCCACCGGTGCGCTCGCTGCAGCATGCGCTCATCCTTCCCTCACCACACGGCATGTCAATGCGTGCAGCGCTGCGCATGGCGGAGATCGTGCGTGAGGAGATGACGGCCGACCCCGCGCGGATGGGACGATTGCGCCCGGTGATCGCGGCGGCTTCGGTCGATCCCGCTCCTGTGGCCGAGCCGGTTGAATCGATCAGCTGGCGTTAGTGGTTTGATGACCCGCGATCAGACAGCGTTGATGCGCTGTTCGGGGGTCATCGCGAGGAGCGCATACATCTGGACCATACCGGCCTGGTCGATGGTATCGACGTGTTCGGTACCGAAGATTCCGCCGGTGAAGCTTCCGATGCCACCCTCCTCGAACCAGCCTGTTTCCGGGTCACGCGCCTCGGTCCAGGCGCGGTCGAGGTAGGAGCGCAGGCGATCCTCGTAGGGGCGCGAGCCATCGGCGGGTGGATCGATAGCCTCGAGCGCGAGCAGGTTCTCGAAGAAATTGGCGTTGAATGACGGAGGCTGCGACCAGATGCCGTCGGCGAACGGCACGGAGCTGTAGTAGGCGAGCGTGGCGTCTGCGGTGCGACGTGCGCGCTCGAGATAGGAGTGGTCGCCCGTGGACTTGAACCACTCGATGTCGGCACCGATTGACCAGCCCTCGTTGTAGGAGAAGATGAAGTCAGCCCAGGCCTTCATCTCGTTGGTGCTCTCGACGTTGTCGAGCACGAGACCAGCCTTCTCACCCTCCGTTGCGCGAAGCCGCGCTTCGAGGAAGGTGTCGCAGGTACGGGCGAAGTTGATGTAGCGCTCGCGCTTGTCCGGGTCGTCCGTTTCTTGGGCGAGCAGGAGCGCGAGCTTCTGGCCACCGGCAATGGAATCTGAGACGTACGCGGTGCTGCCCTCGCGCCAGTTGAGGCCGCCGTTTGCGTGGATCATCGATTCGAGAAACGGCATGACAGCCTCGGCCTTGGCGAGGTAGCTGCGGTCGCCGGTCTGACGGTATGCCTGCACGAAGTTAAGGCCGATCGCCATGTTGTCGTCGGTGTAGCGCAGTTTCTCGCCGCCGTGGTCGATACTGGACTGATACGCCCCATTGCGGATGTAGCGCGGCATGACGGAGTCGAGCGTGCGCACGGCGCCATCGTCGTCGGTGATGGACGCGATGTTGAGCGCAGCAGCCTGGATCTGGCTCATGGGCCAGACGTGTGCGGCGCCGTTTTCGATGACCTTGTTGCGGTAGAGGCCGGTGGTGCCGGGGAGACTGAGCGGTGTGCCACCCTCGGTGGCGTGGTTGAGCTCGTTCCATGCGATGATCGCGCGGTGGGCAGCCTCGCGGCGGATGGCGCCGTCGCCGATGTGGGAGGCGTCACCAATCTCCAACGCATGGAACGGGGTGCCACTGATGGTGGCGTGGATCGATCCATTCCCGCGCGGCGAGGTTGGCAGCGGTGCCGGATCGGTGACCGGATCGAGCGCGGGTGCGGGTGCGGGTGCGGGTGCCGTGGCGACGTCCGGCACGGACACGGTGGCAGGATCGGCGGTTGGCATGAGCACCTGCACGGCGGCGATAGCAGCCGCGAGCGCGGGTGAGAGGTCCGCGAGCGTTATCGATCCAGACGGCACGAAATCAGGGCTTGCAGCGAGATCGGGCGTTGTCGACGCCTCAAGCTCAACGCGGATGGGTGCGTCAAACGGAAGCATGCATACGGATCTGAATGGACCACTGACCACGCGTCGTCTCCCCCGCCATTCCCGGTGGCCCCCTTGGACCCCACACCGCCCTATCGGGGTGCCATCCACCAACGTTCCGCCCGAACACCCGGAGCCCGTACAATCCCGCTCCCCTCGGTGATTTTCCCGCGGTCGGGAGCGCGCACAGCACCCCATTCCCCCGCACGTGATTTTCCCGCGATCGGGAGCGCCCAAATCGGTGAGTGCTACTCAGTGACCGCTGGGCGCACACCACGTAACGCTCAGTGTGCGCGGTAGAGCATGTTGAACTTCCGTGCACCGGACCGCGGGAAAATCGCCGTTGGGAAACGGGTGCACCTGTGGTGCTCCCGACCGCGGGAAAAAGACCGCGGGAAAATCGCTGGAGGGGTGAGGAGGGGTTGGGCAGGACGGGGTACGTTGCTACGTCAGCTCGGGCGGGCGAGCTCGCGCGCGCGGGCGTCGATCTCGCGGGCCGCGTCGACCGAATCTGGCTCCGGCGTGTCGCCGGCAGCATCCAACGCGCGTTCGACGGTGTCAGCGATGTCGAGGAATCCGATCTCGCCCATCAAGAACGCAGCCACGGCGACCTCGTTTGCGGCATTGAGCACGCATGTCGCGCCCCCACCGGCTCGCGCCGCTTCGCGCGCCAATGCCAAGCACCGGAACGTCTCGAGATCGGGCTCGGTGAAGCTGAGCGCCGGCATCTGCGTGAGGTCGAGGCGTCGCATGTCTGGCAACGCCGGGCGCACCGGGTAGTGCAGCGCCCACGCGATGGGCACGCGCATGTCAGGCCACCCCAGATGCGCCAGCAGTGACCCGTCCGTGTGCCGAACGAGCGCGTGCACGATGCTGTCGGGTTGCACGACCGTCTCCACGCGGTCCTCGTTCATGCCAAAGAGCACCATTGCCTCGATGAGCTCCAAGCCCTTGTTCATCAGCGACGCCGAGTCGATGGAAATCTTCCCGCCCATGGACCAGGTGGGATGCGCCAGCGCCTGTTCCACGGTGACGTCGGCAAGCTCCGCTCGCGTGCGTCCCCGGAACGGCCCGCCGCTCGCCGTCAGCACGAGCGTGTCGATCTCGTCGGGATGACTCTCCGCCCAGCACTGCTGCAATGCGCTGTGCTCGCTGTCCACCGGAATGATCCGCGCGCCCGTGCGCTCTGCCGTGCTCATGCACAGCTCGCCTGCCGCGACGAGGCTCTCCTTGTTCGCGAGCGCCACGTCGATGCCACGCTCAAGCGCCGCCATCGTCGCCTCGAGCCCCGCAAAGCCCACGACCGCGTTGAGCACCAGATCGGGCTCTGTCCGCTCGATGAGCTCGGCGATGCTGGACGCCACGTGTACATCACCATCCAGCCCCGCCCGACCCAGTGCGCCCTGTGCGTGTGCCGACGCCTCTGCGTCCGCCAGATGAACCACGCGCACGTCGAACGCGCTCGCCTGGCGCACGATAGGCAGGTAACTCGTCCCGGCCGAAAGTCCCACCAGCTCGAGCGGATCTTCCGATCCACGCGCCCGGGCAAGCACGTCGAGCGCCTGCTCACCAATCGATCCAGTCGACCCCAGGAGCAGCACTCGCCGAGTCACAGGCTTACAACGCTCCTGCAAAGAAGCAGCCGATGTACATCACCGGGATGGCCACGAGGAGCGCATCGACGCGGTCGAGCACCCCGCCGTGTTCACCCAGCAGCGATCCGGAATCCTTCACGCCCGCGCTGCGCTTGAGCAGCGATTCGAACAGGTCGCCCAGCGGCGTGGACATCCCCACCGCGAGGCCGATGGCCAGTGCCTCCCATCCGCTGAGCACCTTCTGGCCGCCACCTTCAACGAGGAAGTGGCCGTACCACATGATGAACGTGCCAACGACGAGCCCTCCCACGAATCCTTCGATGCTCTTATTCGGGCTGATGCGCGGCGACAGCTTGTGCTTGCCGATCGCGCGACCGGTGAAGTACGCACCCGTGTCGTTCAAGAACACAGCAGCCATGAGCAACAGCACGAGATCGAACCCCGCCTCCGCCTGCCGCAGGATGATGAGCAACCCACCCGCCGGGACCATGTACGCCACCGGCATCATCGTGGCAACGATCGCTCCCAGCGGCTCTTTGCGCTCGGTCGAGATGCCGTGGAACACCATGATGAGCGGGATGGTCGCGATCATCGCGAGCACGATCCCAACCTCCGCCATGCGCCACGCCATGAGCGGTGCGAGCACGACCGGCACGAATGTCGCCGGCACGAACGGACCGTACGGCCGAAGCATCGTGCACAGCTCAAGCGACGCGAGCCCCAGCGCCACAGAGGCCAGCAGCGCCAGCAAGAAGAAGTCGGCGAATCCGCTCAAGAGCACCAGGTAGAGCACCGGCACGAGCAACGCTGCGACGAGGAGGCGGCTCTTCATGACGTGAGCGCCTCGGTCGAACGGCCACCGAAGCGTCGCTCACGCCCCGCGAACTCCACGAGCGCCGCACGAAGATCGTCCTCGCCGTAATCGGGCCAGAGCGTGTCGGAGAACACGAGTTCGGAGTACGCGCCCTGCCACACGAGGAAATTCGACGTGCGCTGCTCGCCAGCGGTGCGCACGATCACATCGGGATCGCCCAACTCCGGGCGATATAGGTGTGCGCGCAGCGATTCCTCGTCGAGCGCGTCCACGCCACCAGCCGTCATCACGGCGCGCGCCGCGTCCACGATCTCCGCTCGACCGCCGTACCCAAAGGCGATACACAGCGTCATGGCAGTGCCGCCAGCGGTGAGCTCCTCCGCCCAGCGCATGCGCTCACGGATCTCGTCGCCCAGGAGCTCACGCTTGCCCATGAAGCACATGCGCGCACCCTTCTCGAGCATGATCGGTGCCTCGCGCTCGACCAGCTCCATGAAGAGCGACATGATGCCCGCGACCTCCTCCGGGTCGCGCCCGAAGTTCTCCGTCGAAAAGCCGTACACGATGAGCTCGCGCACGCCGAGATCGAGCGCCGCGACCGTCGTACGGTGCAGCGCCTCGCCACCCTCGCGATGCCCCTCGGTGATGGGCACGCCGCTTCGCTGCGCCCACCGACCATTGCCGTCCATGATGATCGCGACACGGGTGCCGCGCGGCGGATGGGACGAGCTGGGGGTCATCGGGCGGGTTGGGAAGGTCAGAGCCGGGGCGGGCTCAGACCTCCATGATCTCCGCTTCCTTGCCCTTGAGCGCTTCATCGATTAATGCGATGTGCTCGTCGGTGACCTTCTGGATGTCGGTCTCACCGCGGCGCACGTCGTCCTCGGTGGCGTCGCCGTTTTTGAGATCGGTGATCGAATCTCGGCGCACGTTGCGCACGGCGATGCGACCTTCCTCCGCCATCTTGCGGGCGAGCTTGACCATGTCCTTGCGACGGTCCTCGGTGAGCTCCGGCACGGGGAGTCGAATCATGTTGCCGTCATTGGACGGGTTGAAGCCCAGCTCCGCGTCGGAGATCGCCTTTTCAATGTCTTTCATCGAGCTCTTGTCGAAGGGCGTGACCGTGAGCATGCGCGGCTCGGGAGCACCGATCTGCGCGAGTTGCTTGAGCGGCGTGGGCGTGCCGTAGTAGTTGACGACCACGCGATCCAAGAGCGCGGGGTTGGCGCGTCCGGTGCGCAGCGAGGTGAACTCGTGGCGTGTGCTGTCCACGCTCTTGTGCATGCGATCTCGCGCGCTGGCGAGCACGTCTTCGGCGATGGTCATCTGGTCATGCCTCCTGGGTGGCGAGCGGTGGGGCGTCGGCATGCACGAGCGTGCCGATGCGTTCCCCACGTGCGATTCTCTGGATGACGTCGGATGCGTCCATGTCGAAGACGTGGATCGGCAGACAATGCTCGGCGAGCAACGCGAAGGCCGTTGCATCCATGATCTTGAGCCCATGGACGAGAGCGTCGCGATGCGAGACCTCCTCCAAGAACACTGCGGCGTCGCCGTCGGCGCCACGCGGGTCGCGGTCGTATACGCCGCGTACGCCGTTCTTGGCCATGAGCAGCGCGTCCGCGTTGATCTCCAGCGCGCGTAAGGCGGCGGCGGTATCGGTTGTGAAGAACGGGTTGCCGGTGCCGCCGGCGAACACGACGACGCGGTCGCGGTCGAGGTGGTGCAGCGCCTTGGCGCGAATGTACGGCTCAGCGACCTCGTGCACGGGTAGCGCGCTCATCACGCGGGTGGCGACGCCTGCACCTTCGAGCCCATCTTGCAGCGGGAGCGCGTTGAGGATGGTGGCGAGCATGCCCATGTAGTCGCCTGTCGCGCGGTCCATGCCGAGCTCAGCCTGGCTGGCACCGCGCAGGAAGTTCCCACCTCCTACGACCACGGCAACTTGCACGCCCTCGGCGCGCAGTGCGGCAATCTGCAGCGCCACTGCCCGCACCTGCTCCATATCCACGCCGGAGATCTGGCTGCCCATGAGGGCCTCGCCACTCAGCTTGAGCAGGACACGTTTCCACTGGGGTGCGGGGGCAGTCTCGGTCACGTGTGCGAGCCTACCGGATGGCGCCATCGCGTCGGAACCACGTCCGGATTCAGCATGCCAATCGGACGCATGAGACGCGACACTCGTCAGGCAAGCTACGAGGGCCGCCCCAGTCAGGACGGCCCTCGGTAGTACAACTGCTGTGGAGCGGTAATCAGCCCTTGACGGCGAAGCGCTCGAAGCGGCGCACGGCCACGTCGTCGCCGGTCATCTTGGCGTACTCGGTGATGGTGACGTCCTTGCCCACGCGATCCTTGGCGAAGATCCAGGGCTGCTCGACGAGCGCGATCTCGCCCATCCACTTGTTGAGCTTGCCTTCCGCAATCTTCTCGCGGATGGCCTCGGGCTTGTTCTCGCCCTCGAGCTGCTTGATGTAGATGTCCTTCTCTGCGGCGACCGCGTCAGCGGGCACCTCGTCGCGCGTGAGGTACTGCGGCGCGGCGGCGGCGGCGTGCATCGCCACATCCGTTGCGTAGGTCGCAACCTCGTCGGACTGCGGACCGGTGACGTCGACGAGCACGCCGATGCCGGTGCCGTGCAGGTACTGGCCAATCACGCCGTCGGTGCCCTTGGCGAAGCGCGCGATCTTGGCGATCACGACGTTCTCACCGGTGGAGCTGGACGCCTCGATGCGCGCGTCCTCAACCGTGCCGCCGTCCGCCCACTCGTGCGCGAGGAGCTCCTCGACGCTGGCATGATCGTGCGCCAGCACGTGCTGGGCGATCTTGTCGACGAATGCGCCGAACTCGTCGTTGTTGGCGACGAAATCGGTGTTGCAGCCGACGAGCACCATCGCGATGGCCTCATCGCTTTCGACGATCGACACGCGACCTTCGGTGGTCTCGCGCGCGCCGAGCTTGCCGGCCTTGGCAATGCCCTTCTCGCGCAGGAGGGTGACGGCGGCGGCCATGTCGCCGCTCGTCTCCTCGAGGGCGCGCTTGCACTCCATCATGCCGGCCTGTGTGGCCTCGCGGAGCTCCTTGACCATTGCGGCCGTGATCGTAGCTGTGGACATGTTCGTGGGTCCTCTCTCAGGTGCGTGACATCACCACATCCGGGCGCGCTGACGCCCGGGGTGGCTCGTGCGAAGCCGGGTTGGCTCAGGCGTTGGCGCCGACCGTCTCGGTCGTTGCCTCGGGTGTCTCGGCGGCAGGTACGTCCGTCGCGTCGGCAGCGGGTGCATCCGTCGCTTCAGCGGCAGGTACGTCTGTCGCGTCAGCAGCCGGAGCGGCTGGTGCAGCAGCGGGTGCAGCAGCCTCCTGCTCGGCGGCGAACTGCTCCGGGGAGACCATCTGGCGCGCATCAGCGATGGCGTCGGAGATGGTCTTGAGGAAGAGCGAGCACGAGCGGATCGCGTCGTCGTTACCGGGCACGACGTAGTCGGCGTGATCCGGGTCGGCGTTCGTGTCCGTGAGGCCGATGATCGGAATCTTGAGGCGACGAGCTTCCTTCACACCGAGCGCCTCGGTGTTGAGGTCGACGACCACGAGGGCGTCGGGAAGGCGCGTCATGCCGGCCATACCGCCGAGTGACTGCTCCAGCTTGCCGAGCTCGAGGAGGCGCTTCTGGCGCTCCTTCTTGCCCAGCAGGTCAAGCTGACCCTGCTCGCGTTGGCGGCGCAGCTCCTGCATGTGGGCGAGCCGATCGGAGATGGTCTTCCAGTTGGTGAGGAGACCGCCGAGCCAACGATGGTTGACGTACGGCATGCCGACGGCGGAGGCGTACTCCTCCACGGCATCCTGCGCCTGCTTCTTGGTGCCGACGAACATGACGGTCTTGTCCTTGGCCGCGAGGCCGCCGACGAAGTTGCACGCCTCGGTCATGAGCTGCTGCGTCTGGACGAGGTCGACGATGTAGATGCCGGCGCGCTCACCCCAGATGTAGCGTCGCATTTTCGGATTCCAACGACGGGTCTGGTGACCGAAGTGGATGCCCGCCTGGAGCAGGTCCTGCATGGAGACTGAAGCGCTCAAAGTACTGCCTTCTTCTGGTTGCTGATAGTGGATATCCGGCAGCCGCTCCAATACTCGCGGGACCAGCTCGGACGTCCGTGTGGGCGTCCCGCTGGCACCACCCCGCGGGGGCGACACCGGTCTCGTGGGTTGATTGGCGCACACACATGGTGTGCACCCGACCGTCGCAGCATAGCCGACAGGCGAGGTCGAGGGGCGAGCCTGGCCCATCCCCCACCCAGTGCTTCGGAGCGCGAACCACTCACGTCTCGCAGCGCCATTGTATTGCCGGTGTGGATTCGACGGCCGAGGACTGGCCGGATCCGCGAATCCGACGTACGCTGAACCTACCAACGCCATCGGCGGTCGTATCCATGCAACAGCACAACGAATTCGCGAGCGAACGCGTCGAGCCCCTCGGCGCGCACGAGCAGGTCGCTTTCCGCGATCTGGCCCTCGCGCTGCGCGCTGCGAGCTGGGACGTGGCGATGGGCGTCGTGGAGACTGCGATCGAGCGCGATCTCATCCCCTCGTTCGCTGCCCTGGGCACGATCAAGCGCCTGGCGAACCTCCCCTCCTTCATCGGCGGGCTTGCGATGGCCATCATGCGCCCGGCACCCGGGAGTGGGCGCGGCGGCTATCGAGGTACCAACCCGATTCTTGCGCGCCTGGCACGCGATCACGTCATCGAGCGTGAGGCCGCTGGCTTCTCGGCACGCGAGATCGTCCAGGAGTTCCTCCTGCTGCGTCGGGTGATGTGGCGCTTCGTACAGCAGCACATCGATCCATCGCTCGATGCGCGCAGCGTGCTCAAGCTCGAGGATCTGCTCAACTCGATCCTCGATGAGGTCATTGCTGAGTGCACCGTCATCTATTTCGATCGTGCGACGCAGGAACTGAGCGAGCGCAGCCGGCGCGATTCGCTCACGGGGCTGCTCAACCACCAGGCGTTCAACACCCGGCTGGATGAGGAGATGGATCGCGCCACGCGCTACGGCGGCGAGCTGCAGGTCATCTACTTCGACCTCGACGATTTCAAGTGCATCAACGATGAGCAGGGCCACCACGAGGGCGATCGCGCGCTCGTGGGCCTAGCTCAGGTGGTCCTGGAGAGCATTCGCGACTCGGATTTCGCGGGTCGCATCGGTGGTGACGAATTCGTGATCGGCCTGGTGGAATCCACCGACATGGCGGCACACCTGCTGCTGGATCGTGTGCGTCAACGTCTCGCGCACGCAGAGGCGGAGAACCTCGTGCCCACCGGAACTCGGATCAGCGCGGGGTGCGCGGGATTCCCAAGTGAGGCTGACTGCGCACAGGACCTGCTGGTGCTGGCAGATCGTCGGCTGTATGAGGACAAGCGTGCGCGCAAGGCGCCGGGAGGTGCGGCACGGATGGTCATGCCGGCAGCTCCGATACCACAGGCGGTCACTTCCTCGGGCGCGCCCGTGCGCGCGACGGTGATGATTGAGGTTGACGAGGCTCAGCACGTCGAGATCGCAGCGACGACCGAGGCCGCGATTCCCGCGCACGGCGAAGGGTCACTGCCCACCGAGGTGGATCCCGAGACCCGGCGGATCGTCGAGGCGGCGCGCGAGGCGATCGAACTCGCGCGCAAGCACGGCGACGGCGACGGCTCGATCTGAGCCACTATGTGCGCGGGCCGCGTGACGGAGTTGGCACGCTTTCGTGACGAAGCGCGCGTATCTCGTGACACATGATCGCGCAGCATTGTCTGCATGGATTCGCATGCCGCAACGGAGCTGCTCGACCGCATCGTGTTCGCCAGCCAGTGCGGTCGTTTTCACGCCGCTCCTCCGAGTGATCTCGTGCGCGCGGCGCGGGCCTTGGCCGATGCGGCGTTCATGCCGCTGCTCGACGATGACGGCGCAGCGGCACACCTGGTCGCCGACGCTGTGGACCTGCTCGATGATGCGGTGCGGCTGGTCCGGACATGAGGGACATACCGTGGGACCATCCAGGCGTCGATGACGAGTGGATCGCTCTCTGGTGTCGCGCGCATGAGGACATGGCTGTCTTCGACCGGGTCCCATCGGCACATCTCATTGATCAGATTCATGGCGAATCGACCCGGCGATGGCCTCGCGACTACTTCGGAACCCTTGCTGAAATCACCCATCGCACCGGCGAGATCATGCAATCGACGGGACGTTCGCGCTGGGACGTCGCTATCCCAGACTTCGCTACGCTTCGAGTGGTCCGCATTGCCGTCGTGCTCGACCACCCCACGACGATCTGGACGGCATTTCCTCTATGAACGTCTCCTACGACGTGTCTCTCATGTCCGGTGCCATCTTTGTCACACGCCATCCCAACAGTCGCACGATCGAGCTTTCGCGCGACGCCATCGCTACTGTGGATCCTGATGACAAGGTGCTGCATCTCGAGCTTCTCGACACCCGCCCTTTCGGAGAGGTGTTCGATGAGCACGCGGCCGAGCGTGCGCTCACGTGGGCTCGCGTGATGCTCAGCCCGCGTACTCGGGCGGAACGGTACCACCCAAGGACGTGATGATCTTGGTCGCCTCTGCGAGGATGACGCGCGCAGCGGAAGCGCGATCAGCTTCCGTGATCTCTGCCGCATCGATCTTGTAGTAGTCGAGGTAGAAGTCGCTCGTGAGGATGTCGTCGAGCGCACCACGCGCGGAGCGGAGCTTCCCATCCTCCGTTGTGACCGAAGAGGCACCGCGCAGGAACTTTCCGTCTTTGGCAACGGCCGACGCGACGAGCTCAGCCACGATCTCGTTGCCGAAGAAGCCGAGCTTTTTGGGCAAGTTGTCGAGGCGTGGAAGCGCTCCGGTCTGGTGAACGAGCGCGTGGCCGATCTCGTGTGCAAGCGCGCCGGGCAGATTCGCGAAATCGAGCGTCTTCGGGTTGATGCGGATCGTGGGGGCCGCGTAGTCGGCGAATCCTGTGTCTTCGGTGATCGCGAACTTGAGTCCACCCTTGAGCGCCCGTTCGAGCTCTGCGCCGCCAAGCGGGCCGCGACGCAACACGTCGAGCGCGGCGTGCAGTTCCTGCGGGATACCGGTCGGGAGCGGATCGAGC